>Ga0318567_10000067_pt1 | contig 46804 bp, 43 predicted proteins | sample GRESIP088b5f20_FD_203691 | JGI IMG/M metagenome (GOLD analysis project Ga0318567, IMG submission 203691) | Tropical soil microbial communities from Luquillo Experimental Forest, Puerto Rico - GRE.SIPMG.088b5f20 | ecosystem: Environmental > Terrestrial > Soil > Tropical forest > Bulk soil...
TTTAAAAAGCAGCATACAAAGTTGATGATCTAGTAGCTCAGCTGGTAGAGCACATCCCTTTTAAGGATGGGGTCCTGGGTTCGAGCCCCAGCTGGATCACACAATTAAAAAGCCTTCCAAATTCAGTTTTGGAAGGCTTTTTTCATTACTGATTCAAAATAATCTACCGGATATCAAAGCGGATAATAAAACGGCTCCCTTTGCCAATCTCACTTTCAACAGTCAGCGCGCCATTATGCGCCTCCACAAAATCCTTGGAAATAGAAAGCCCCAATCCACTGCCTTGAATTTTAGTTCCGGGAACGCGAAAATAACGATCAAAAATGGTTTGGTGATAACGGGGATCGATACCTTTACCAAAATCCTGAACGTACATTTCCACCACATTATCAATTTGTCGGGCACCAATGATCACACGGCTATTCTCCGTTGAATACCGGATGGCATTACTCAACAAATTGGTCAGCACCCAAGCTATTTTTTCACTATCCACATAGAGCTTATCAATCTTTTCCGGATACTCCACCTCAATCTGACAACCAAACTTATCAGCCTGAACCCGGTTTGCTCCAATAGCATAATTTATTAATTCTATCGGCTTAGTAATCTTGGGCATCAGCTGCAGCTTGCCAGCTTCCACCTGTGTCATATTGAGCAATTCGCTGGTGATAGCAAGCAATCGCTCACTATTATCCTTTATGCTCTGCGAAAGCTCTTCCTGCTCTTTATTCAACTCTCCCACCCGTTTATCTTCGAGCAACTGTTGGCTCATTAAAATAGCCGAAATAGGCGTTTTCAGTTCGTGTGAGATAGTGGAGATAAAAGTTGTCTTGGCCGATTCTAGTTCTTTAAATTCGGTAATATTTTTCAGCAGAATAACATAACCAATACTTTGCGATTCCGTTTCACCAGTATCAACCATCTTAATCGGAATGTATTTTGCCTGAAAAAAACTTTCTTTATTATCGGCATAGATCTTTAATGGTTCTTTTTTTACACTGGCACTCAACAATTCCCGGATAAGCCGCCTCAGCAAATCATTTTTCAATGCTAGTTCTGAAGCAGATCTCCTGATTATTGATTCACGTTTCAAATTCAGAATATTGAGCGCCTCGTCGTTGATAAAAAGAATTTCCTGTTCATTATTCAACCCGATAATAGGCTCCGTAATACTATTCACAATAGCCTCGATATACTTTTTACCTGAAAGAATATCGGCCAATGAACTTGCACGGTATTCGGCCAAACGCTCTGCCATACGGTTGAAGCTTTCGGAAACCAGAACAAATTCTTTATTAGAACTCAAATCCAAGCGCTTCTCGTAATTATGATTTGCTATTTCAAGAATCCCGTCTGTTAGCTCGCGGACAGGCCGGTTTATCGAGGCCGGAAGCCGGAGGAACAACAAAATACCAACGAAAATACATGCAACACCGACAACAGACACCATCAACAGCGCCCGCTGAAGAGCCGGGACAGCAGCAGGATTATTTGGATCAATGGCAGCCAGAAACTGCAAATTGACGACAGAAAGCAGTACTAATAAAATAATCATAGACACCAGAATGCCTATACCTAGATTGAGTTTCGTTTTTGTATACATAATTTTCAGTTTAAAAGCTCGAAAGAATTAAACGAAAGCTTTCATAAATTAAAATACTTGATGCTAAGATAGCTAATTTTTCAACACGAACGTTACCTTTAGCCTAACATAAAACCGTTCCAACACAAAAGAACATCATGCGCCAGCCTGTTCTTTTTCTAAAATAAAAAGCCGGATAATAAAACGGTCGAAATTTTTCAATCCCGACCGTTTCTTAGGTTTATTTTTCAGGCAACAACAGCATTATCCAAGCTGCCTCCTGCCTTGGCTTCACAATTAATTAGCAACTGTAACTACACTATCGACATCAACCTGCGAGTTTGACACATTAATTACTTCAACCGCCTTATCCAACGAAATTGGGATAACAATGGTTGTAAGACCGTGTTTGTACAAACGACGCTGGATAGAGAAAATGGTAAAGTTGTGCAAAACCCTTGAAATCCGGTACATTCCACGAATGATAAGCTGCCCGCCAATAAACGTTGAATTAGGATATTTCTCCATAACTTCCGGCACCATCTTCACTACCTCTTCCGAAACATCCGTCCCAATACTGTATCTGTACTCTGCGTTGCAACCTAATTCATGAATCAGTTTAGTGTATTTCTGCAAATCATTTTCCAACTCCAGTTTTAAAATTTCCAATTGCTCATGACTATTAAAACTTCCCGAATCTACCACACCAACACTTACAAATACAAAATTCTTATAGGTATTATGAAACGTGTTCAACAAATAAAATAATGAATAAAGCCCAATTGCCGAATACCCATTTACCAGAATCACCGCCGTAGAGTCAGTTGGTTCTATCTCTCTGTCAGATTTAACCATCTTGATTTTCGTTTTCAGGATATGTACAAGATCCGGCATTTTTGAGTTCATCACCCCTTGTATTTTTCCTATTTCTTTCCCTATTTTGTTATAGTGTTTTTTAATGTAAAGCGACAAAGAAACTAAACACGAAGTGATTACAAGAGTTATCCAACCACCTTCTTCAAACTTGATTACAACAACAGTGATCAAAATGAAAATCGTCAACAGCAATCCAATTCCGTTGATCAGCAGTTTTCCGAACCATCTTTTCTCAGTTTTCCGAACCTGGAACCAATGTTTCACCATACCGAATTGAGAGAATGTAAACGTGATAAACACATTAATACTGTATAATACCACTAGGAAAGCTACCGAACCTTTCGACATCCAAATCACAAAGAATGCAGCTGCACCCATAAGCAAAATACCATTTTGAGACACCAACCGGTCGCTCAACAAGGTGAAACGGCGTGGCAACCAATAATCGTGAGCCATATTGGCCATAACCCTTGGACCGTCCAGATAACCGGTTTGAGCTGCTACGAAAAGGAGAGCTGCTTCCGAAATCAAGGTTACATACAAGAATGTTTGCCCAATAAATGGATTCCAGGTCGAAATAGCATTACCAATTAAAACCGCATTTAATGTTTTACCCGGAACAATGTGAACATTGAAAAGGAAATAAGATATAACCAAACCAACTACTGCCAACGACAACGACAGAGCAAGCAAACGCATGGTTTTGATAGCCGTTTTCACCCTTGGTTCACGCAAATTCGGAATACCGTTACTTACCGCTTCAATACCGGTATACGTTCCTGCACCCATACTGTACGCCTTCATAATCAGAAATAGCGTTCCAAAAATACCTAACTGCGAAACAGTACTGTGTAATTCTGTCGTAGTTTGTACCGCCACGGTTTTCATTTCAGGCACATGTGTTGTGAAAGCATAAGCAATCAGGAAAATATGCGAAAGAACAAATATAACAAAGATCGGAGTCAGGAATGCCACCGATTCTTTTACACCCCTTAAATTCAAAACAGTCAATACCAACAGTACAAAAACGGCAAAAAACACCTTGTACTCGTGAAACTGAATGGGTAGGAAACTAAAAACGGCATCTGCCCCACTAGAGATTGATATTGAAATTGTCAGGATATAGTCGATCAACAACGCACAGCCCGAAATCATACCCACCTTGGGGGAAATCAACCGGCTTGCCACCAAATAACCGCCGCCACCATGTGGAAACAACCGGATAATTTGCGAGTAGCTGGTACTGATAATGAAAATGGTAAAGGCTGTGAGCAAGCCAACAATAAGCGAAAGATTGGTGTGAATGGAGAGGTTTTTATAGATTTCTTCAGGACCATAACACGATGATGATAATGCATCGGATCCTAAACCGACCCAGGCAAAGAAAACAATCAACGAGATATGACTAAAAGTCCTGCTATCAGTCAAATCGAGAGGTTTTCCAATAATTTTCTTTTTTACACTGTGTAAATAATTTTTCTCTTCTGTCATTTTGCGAAATTTTGGATTAACTAAACTTTAAATACCTATTCCCATACTTTTATCTGTCAAGAGCCGCAACTATTGCCAAAGTCATACCAAGAATCTATAAATAAAATAAAATGCTATTATTCAATAAAATAAAAACACAAGTTCCAAAACAAGAAAAATACTACCATTTCAAAATGAAAGGGTATACTGCTAAAATGAAAAAGCCAACAGATCAAAGGCCATACTCCTCTATCTTCCGGTAGAGTGTAGTAAGTCCAATTTTAAGCAATCGGGCAGCTTCGGTTTTATTCCCTTTCGCAAACCGAAGAACCCGTGCAATATGCCGGCTTTCCATGCAGGCCATATCCAGGTCAGTAGAATTTTTTCCGATAATTTCGTCAATCTGGTTATGGAGAATATCCACTGGAAGATCTTCCAGCGTCAGCGATTCGTCGTTGCAAACAATCAGGCTTCTTTCAATTACATTCCGGAGTTCGCGTATATTTCCACGCCACACATGCCGGTGCAGTGCATCCAGGTATTCCGGACTCACACTATTTATTCTTCGCGAAAGCTTAGCCGCAAAGGTTTCTATAAATGACCGTGCCAGCACCTCTATATCTTCCGACCGTTCGCGCAAAGAAGGCAAATGAATTTGAAAAACAGAAAGTCGGTAGAACAGATCCTCCCGAAAACGATTCTCGTCTATTTCTTTCTGAAGATTCCGGTTAGTTGCAGCAATAATCCGCACATTCACTTTGGTTGGTTTCGTATCTCCAATCTTCAGGAATTCCCCGGTTTCAATAATTCTCAGCAGTTTTGCCTGAAGCTCAAACTCCATTTCGCCAATTTCATCCAAAAAAATAGTCCCGTTGTTTGCCTCCTCAAACAATCCCTTTTTATCTTTGGTGGCCCCGGTAAATGCTCCTGCTTTATGACCAAACATTTCGCTGGCCAGTAGCTCTTTGCTAAATGCCGAGCAGTTCACAGCTACAAACGATTTATTCTTTCGTAATCCGGCCACATGAATTGCTTGCGAGAAAACCTCTTTACCTGTACCGGTTTCACCCGTCAGCAATACCGGAATATCAGTGGCTGCCACTTTCTTTGCCAGCAATATTGCATCCTTTATTTGTTTGCTATTGCCTAAAATACTTTCAAACGAATATTTATTGCCTACTTCCGCCTCCAATTGCTGCAAACGCTGGCTCATCAACGCTTTCTCCATGGCCCGGCTTATCAGCGGAATGATTTTATTGTTGTCGTCACCTTTGGTAATGTAATCAAAAGCACCGTTTTTAATGGCTTGCACCCCATCGGCAATGTTACCGTGAGCCGTAAGCATAATTATTTCAGTCAACGGGCAAACCTTCTTTATCTTGTCTATCAGGTCAACGCCATTACCATCGGGAAGGCGGACATCGCAAAGTACTACCAACGGCGAACACACTTCGGCCTGCCGCAATCCCGACCGGCAATCTGAAGCCTGAAAAACCTCATATCCCTCAAGTTCCAATAAACGTGACAACAATTTGCGAATCTGCATTTCGTCGTCAATAATCAATAGTTTGTTCATGTCTCAACTAAAAAATAGAACTATTTTTTTTCTGCAAAGATATAGTATTCGCTGTAGGGATTATAATCTATCTGATTATTTAAATAAAAAACCTCTAAGATTTAAATTCTTAGAGACAGGTTGAGTCAGGAATCATTACAACTGAGTAATTTCACATTACACTTCAGTCAGGAAGCATTACATCCGAGTATTTTTGCATTACAGTTGAGTTAGGAAGCATTACATCTGAGGGTTCCCCAACCTGACGCCCTCCAAAAGAATCGGTTAATTACCTTCCAAATCATTACTTGCGTCTTCCAAGTAACCAAATAATTTCACAAAAAACTCCCGCATTTCCAATAACTGGAAATGCGGGAGTTTTTATCTCCGGATATATAACCGGTATTTATTTTGCCAACAGGGCTTTTACTTTTTCGGAAATCAATCGTCCTTCAGTTTTTCCGGCAAGTTGCTTGCTCGCCACGCCCATTACTTTACCCATATCCTGCGGACCGGTAGCACCCACTTGGGCTATAATAGCTGCCACAGCAGCTTCCAGTTCGGCATCCGTCATTTGGGCAGGCAGGTATTTTTCAATAACAGCTGCTTCGGCCAATTCATTTTCGGCCAGTTCCGGACGGTTTTGTTCTACGTAAATCTGAGCCGATTCTTTGCGCTGTTTTACCATTTTCTGAAGAATCTTCACAGCCACATCCTCTGGCAGGTTGCCATCGCTTCCTTTTGCTGTTTTTGCTTCCAAGAATTCTTTTTTAATTCCACGTAAAGCCTCCAAAGCCACTTTATCGCGGGCCAACATAGCAGTTTTTATATCACTGCTTACTTTATCAAATAATTCGTCCATCTTTAATTGGTATATTAATTACAAGCTACAAGCTTTATTATCTGAAAACTATCTAAAAACAATGTATCAATAACTATGATCAAACGCTTGGTTCATTCGCTGAATGGGTAAGTTAAACTAATCAACCCAGCACCATATCATCACATCAACCCATCACCACATCATTTCATCAACCTTCTCTTCCAGGCCGGGATATTTTCAACATTCTTCAATGTCTTTTCATCCTCCAGGTCATCCAGCGTAAAGACCGGAAGTTCCGGTTCACGGGTTATTTCCGGTTCTGCAGTTGCTTGTCTTGTGCCCCCGTAGTACTGTTCAAAAGCCTTATCCGTATTCAAACGGGCAGGTTCCGGTTCAATCTCCGGTTCTTTTACTTTTACAATTTCGGGCTCCACCTCTTTTTTAGGCGCTTCGAAAAACTTGGAAGCCTCAGCACTCATGGCTGGTTTGGCAGCCGCCCGCGGTTTTGCTATATTAACGGGCATTCCGGGAATATCACTTACATCAAATCCGGTAGCAATCAGCGTTATCTTCACATTATCTTTCAACTCATCGTCAAAGCTTGCTCCCCAGATAACTTGTACATTTTCACCTACCTTCGACATAAATTCGTGGATTTGCTCTACTTCTTCCATCCGGATTTGATCTGTGGTAGAACAATACAGGCTCAACAGTATCTTGCTGGCACCACTCACATCATTCGTATTCAACAATGGAGAGTTAAGTGCGTCTTCAATAGCCTTGGTAATACGGTTTTCGCCCGAAGCGTAACCGGTATTCATAATGGCCACATTTCCGTCCTTCATAATGCTGTACACATCCGCGAAGTCGGTGTTTATATAGCCCGGAACCGTAATAATCTCCGCAATGGCCGTTGCCGCATTGGTCAACACATCATCCGCCTTTGCAAAAGCGTTGGAAAGTTCCAGATCCGGATATATTTGTTTCAGCTTTTCGTTATTAATTACCAGAATTGCATCTACATGTTCGCTCAATGCGGCCACACCTTCCAATGCCTGACGGATTTTCATCGTGCCTTCGAATGCAAACGGAATTGTAACAATACCCACAGTTAGAATACCCAAATCGTGAGCCGCTTTAGCTACCACCGGCGAAGCACCTGTTCCGGTTCCACCACCCATCCCGGCAGTAATAAAAACCATTTTGGTATTATCTTTCAGCAATTCCTGAATGCGGTCAATCGACTCTTCGGCAGCTTTTTTGGCTACTTCGGGTTTTCCTCCGGCACCAAGACCTTCAGTGGTATCAACTCCGAGTTGTATTTTGGTAGGTACAGGCGATTTTACCAATGCCTGATTGTCGGTATTGCAAACCACAAACGACACATCGGTAATACCTTGACGGTACATGTGGTTAACTGCGTTTCCGCCACCGCCACCAACGCCAATAACTTTAATAATCGAACTGTCAATCAGTGGCAATTCCAAGGGTAAACTTTCGTCTAAATATCCCATATCCTTTTAATTCATAAGTTTATTATTCATTCCCGGCAACTTCAATTAGTTTAACCGGTTATCATCGTTGAAAAAATCGAAGAACTTCGTGCTCAGTTTTTCGCCCAGGTTCCGCTTTATCTTTGGCGCTTTTTCCGGCTTCAAAACCGTCTCTTCAACCGGATGTTCTTTCCGGTATTCATTAGTCAGCAAAACAGTGCCAATCAGTTGAGCATATTTAGGATCGTGAAACCGCTCCGGCGTATTGTCGGCCAACCATTCCGAATGATCGCCAAACCGGGCATATATTTCTGTCTTTTCTGCAATAAATTCAATCATGCTGTTCAACTTTGATCCACCGCCAGTGATAACAATTCCCGCATCCAATGGAAACGGAAGATTGGCAATGGTTTCAAAAATGGGCTGCATGATTTCATCCAAGCGCGCTTCAATAATCGTTGCCAAAAATTTAGTCGAGATCTTTACCGGAGGATTTCCGGCATCCACAGAAGCAATCTGAATATACATCGGTTCATCCACCATAGATTCCATGGCAAATCCCTTCAGGCATTTAAGCCGTTCGGCATTGGCCTCGCTAATTCCGAGTTCCTGGATATCCTTGGTAATATTTCTAGCCCCAAGCGGAACGACCAACAAATTCTGCAAAACACCAGCTTGATATACCGCTAACGTAGTAGTAGTAGCTCCAAAATTAATCAGGGCACAACCCACCTCACGCTCTTGTTCTTCCAACACGACTGTTGCCAGGGCTTCTACCGCCAGCGGACTGTATTCCATAACAATACCTGTTCGATCAAAACAACGCTCCAGTTCCGATTTGATAATTGAATGTCCAAAAACAACATGATAATTGGCTGTTATCTGACTGGCCGCATGCCCAACAGGATCATCTATTGTTTCTCCATCAAGAACGTATGAAACTGGTATGACATCAAAAGTGGTCATATCGGGCTGTTTCGATTTATGTTCACATTCTTCCAGCATTTCTTCCAATAGGTCATCAGTAACCACATTCGATTTCCCAACAAAGCGGGTTATCGATATTGAAATATGTTTCATGCTTTTGGCACCAATACTGACAGAAACCTGTGAAATATCTGGCATCTTAGCGCTATTTCTCAAGAGTTTAATCAACTCACTTACTTTGAAAGACGCACCCGATGGTTTCTCTACAATTCCCCATCTAACATCGTCAGACGCTTTCGATTCTTCAGATAGAATTTTTACAGCACCATTTGGGAGCACCTCAGCTGCCATGGCCGAAATACTTGTACTTCCGAAATCTATCGCTATAAGTTTATTTGAAATCATAATTTACGGGCAATAATACTATCCTTTTTTTGTTCCATCACAACTTTAGGTTGTGTACTTCGTTGGTCATCTTTGCTACAGACTACCTGATCCTTATACTGCAAATCAATAACCTTATATTTATTCCAGCCTATAACATTGAATCCATCGGCATATAATTTACGCAATTTTTCCAGTTTAGCCTGATAATTTTCCAATTTGCCCAACATGATAATAGCATCCCCGACACGAGGCACAAGCTCTATTTTCATATCATCGCGGACATAAATCTGTTCTATCTGTGCATTCCAAAAAGGATTCTCTTCCAGAAAAGTCACAAAGTCGAACATTTTGCCGGTCATCATCGAAACGATAACACGACCTGAAACGACCGGCACATAAGCGGCATAATTCTTAGAAATCGGCATTGGCTTTCTTTCGTTATCAACATAATAACTACCCCTGCCAACCACCCTGAATTTCGGGCTACGCTGAAGAATCCGGATATTCACAATCCCTGATGGCGACTTGTAACATTCAACCATTTTTATCATGGGATTCTTATGAAGCACATCTTCTATTAATTCTGTGCGAATGTTTTTAATCGATTTCCCAATCGGATTCAGATCATTTTCCTCCAGAATTTGGGCTACTTCTGTTTCTGTAACCAATTGATTGCCACTGCTAGCCGCCATTACAATCTCAAGTTTCCGGCACACATTCTCTTTTTCTTTTCCCGAAAAATACCATAATGAAAATGCTAAATACCCCAAAACCATTGTGGTAAAAAGAGTGATCAGGATGTATTTCCAAATGGGTTTCATAATTCAATGATAAATGGTCAATTTTTGATTGTCGATTTTTTAAGTTGTTCCTTAATCAACGGTACCATTTTATCAATGTCACCTGCTCCAAATGTAACTAAAACATCCAATTCCTTTTCTTTCAGCAAAGGTAATAGATTTTCCTTGCTGCACAAAGTTTTATTTTTTAGTTTAACATCGCGCAAAATAAGGTCTGAATCAACACCTTCAATAGGCAATTCGCGGGCCGGGTAAATATCCAGCAATACCAGTTCATCGAGTTGTGACAGTGCCTCGGCAAACGCCGGTGCAAAGTCGCGCGTCCGGGTATAAAGATGAGGTTGAAAAACGCCGGTTATCTTTCGGTTGGGATATAAATTACGGATAGATGAAATGCTCGCTTTCAACTCACTGGGGTGATGGGCATAATCGTCCATAAACACCGTTTTATCCGATTTATAAACCACATTAAACCGGCGGTAAATACCCGAAAAAGAGGATATGCCTGTACGCAATTCTTCGGCTGTAACACCATTCAGCCAGGCCAACGCCATGGCTGCCACACTATTTTCAACATTAATCTCGACCGGAACACCCAGACGGACATCCGAAATACGGTCGTTTGGCGTTACAAAGTCAAAACGAATTTCTCCATTTACAGTCCTGACATTCTCCGCACAAAAATCCCCGCCATCGTTCATGGAATAGGTATAAAGCTTCACTCCTTTTTGGAGCTGAGGTACAATGTCAATCCCTTTTCGCATAATCAAAGCACCACCAGTACGAATTAGCGAAGTAAAATGTTCGAAACTCTCACGAAAAGCATTGGCTGTTTCATAAATATCCAAATGATCCGGATCGGCAGAAGTAATTACAGCCATATAAGGCGAGAGCTGGTGAAACGACCGGTCGTATTCATCGGCTTCAATAACCACCAGGTTGCTTTCGGCAGATAGCAACAAGTTGGTATTATAATTATTGGCTATCCCCCCCAAAAAAGCATTGCACGATACCTGCGACTGGTAAAGCAAATGCGCCGTAATAGTCGATGTTGTTGTTTTGCCATGCGTGCCCGCAATACAAATACCTTTGCTCTGGCGGGTTATATTCCCTAACACCTCGGCGCGCTTCTGTATCGTGAAGTTATTTTCCTGAAAATATTGCAGTTGAGGATGATTAGCCGGAATAGCCGGTGTAATTATCACCAAAGTATTTTCCGGCTTCGTGAAAACAAACGGAATCTCTTCCACTGTTTCTATGAAACTGACCTTAATTCCTTCCGTTTGCAATTCTGCAGTCAGTTTTGTTTCCGTCCGATCATAACCGGCTACCTGAAAGCCTTTGGTATGGAAATAACGAGCCAGGGCACTCATGCCAATCCCGCCTATTCCCAAGAAATAATACTTTGTAAACTTATTCATCTTTTTTCAGTTAGTCGTAAATAGTTATCAATCCCAAGAAACTGCTTATTTATTAATCAGTTTCAATATCTCTTCTGCAATCCTGTCAGCCGAATCTTTTTCAGCCAGTCTCAGGATATTTTCGCTCAATTTATTCAGCTCTATTTCATTGCCAATCAATTCTAATGCTTTATCAACCAATTGGTCTTTTGCATCAGCGTCTTTGATCATCACAGCAGCATCCTTCCTGACCAAAGCCAATGCATTTTGGGTTTGATGGTCTTCGGCCACATTGGGTGAAGGAACCAAAATAACCGGCTTCGCCAGCAAGCATAATTCTGAAATAGAACTTGCTCCCGCCCGGGAAACAACCAAATCTGCAATAGAATAAGCCAAATCCATACGCGAAACAAAATCAGTCACCAGCAAGTTGGGTGAAGCAAATGGTTCAGCTGCTTTTCGAGCATTTTCTATGTAAAATTTACCTGTTTGCCAGATTACCTGCACATCAGTTGTTGCCAATTTTTCAAGTCCGGCAAGGATACTTTGGTTGATCGTTCGCGCCCCCAAACTTCCACCCACAACCAAAATGGTTTTCTTGTTGGGATCAAGATGGAAAAACTCATACGCTTCGGTAGTTTTAGGGGCTACTGAAAATAAATCCTGGCGAACCGGGTTTCCGGTAAGCACCACCTTATCTTGTGGGAAAAATCGTTCCATACCCTCATAGGCTACGCAAATTCGCTTTGCTTTTTTAGCTAAGAGTTTATTGGTAACCCCTGCATACGAATTTTGTTCCTGAATAACCGTTGGCACACCCAACGCTGAAGCGGCACGAAGAGTCGGAGCACTGGCATAGCCACCAACTCCAATGGCAGCATCCGGTTTGAAGCGACTAATAATCTGACGGGCCAACACCAGACTGCGAAGCAAATTCCACAATACTTTGACGTTACGAAGCATATTCTTTCTATCAAACCCACTGATCGGCAAGCCCTCAATGGGATAACCTGCTGCTGGAACACGTTCCATCTCCATACGTCCAAGAGCTCCAACAAAGAGTATTTCAGCATCAGGGAGCCTTTTTTTCAATGCATTGGCGATACTGATTGCAGGAAAAATATGTCCGCCCGTTCCTCCGCCACTAATAATGAATTTATGCTTCATAATTATAATTTTTCAATAAATATTGATTCGGCAAATTCTGCGAATCCATACTCACACTTACAAACTTTCCAATTCTACTACCGGCAAAGTATCTTCCGGAATTTCTACCTCTTCCTGATAAGGAGCTTCCTCCTTTATCTGTCGGGTTATTCCTAAAATAATTCCAAAGTAAATACAGGTAATCAAGATTGAAGTACCACCTCGACTAATCAAGGGCAAAGGCTGCCCGGTAACCGGAATCAAACTGGTTGCCACCGACATATTAATAAAAGTCTGGATAACAATCATGACCGAAAGTCCAATCACCAAAATGGCCGGGAAGACGGAAGAACATTTTGTTGCGATCTGGCCCGCCCGAAAAAGCAAAATTAGGTACAGGATTATAACCACAATGCCTCCAATCAACCCCATCTCTTCCACTATAATGGAAAAAATAAAATCTGAATAGGCCTGCGGCAAATAATCACGTTCAACACTATTACCAGGCATAACGCCAAAAACACCACCACGGGCAATGGCTATCTGTCCATATTTTTCCTGACGGTTTTTATCGTTAATAACATATTTATTGGTTTTTCCCTCTTTATCTGAGTGTCTTTCAATTCGGGCAACCCACGTATATGCCCTTTTAAACATATGCGGCATTGAATCCTCCGGAATGGCTTTTACAGCACCATACCCGATTACCAGGGCTACAACCAAGATAGCAGCCATCGAACCCAGGTATTTTATTGATATCCGGCCAATAAACATCATGATAAATACCACAACAAATAAAATAAACGCTGTAGAGAAGTTTTCTAGCAGAATTAATCCACAAATAGCCAGCAACATAATGACTGTATTTCTGAAGTAGATCCATTCATCTTTGGTATTATCCCTGATCCTTGAAACCAAATCGGCAGCAACAATAATCACCGAGAGTTTGGCTAATTCAGAAGGCTGGAACTGAATGCCACCAATGACAAGCCACCGGGCTGCATCATTCTCACTATGACCTTTGAACAACACAAAGACCAACAAAGCAGCCGAAAGAACCAAACCAAAGTACGATACAATACGAATATATTTATATGGAACCAAATGCACAGCAAATGCAATGAGTACGCCACCGGTCAAAAAGCCGACATGACGAAGCAACGGAGCTGTATGGTTAGCCGCCTTGTATGCCAGCGTGCTCGACGCACTGTACATTTCAATTATTGAAAGGATACACAGTCCTATAAATACAATCCATAAGGTTGTATCTCCTTTCAAATATTTTTTGAATAGTGTTTCCATATCGTTTAATTAAAATTCAAATCCAAAAACTCTGGTAACCGAAAATAAACAGGCTGCTTAAAACAAACAGGTTATAAATTCCTGACACAATTTTTAAATTGCTTTCCTCTATCTTCGTAGCTTTTAAACAAATCAAAACTGGCGCAACAAGGCGAAAGCAATACGGTGTCACCACTTTTTGCCATATCGTAGGCAGCTTTCACTGCATCTTCCATCGATTGAACATCAACAATGTTGGATATTTTGCCATCAAAGAAAGTATGCAGGGCCGAATTATCCACTCCCATAAATATCAATCCTTTTACTTTGGTACTAACCAATTCTTCTATTTCCGAATAATCATTACCCTTGTCAGTACCTCCTAAAATCAGCACGACGGGTGTTTTCATACTTTGAAGCGCGTACCAACATGAGTTTACGTTAGTAGCCTTGGAATCATTCACAAAACGTATATTTTTTACCGTAGCAACATATTCCAGACGGTGCTCCACGCCTTGAAAATCCTGTAGCGATTGCCGGATACTCTCTTTACGAACGTTCACAATAGAGGCTGCTAAACCCGCTGCCATTGAATTGTAAGTATTATGCATGCCTTGCAAAGCTAAATCTGTTGTTGGCATAGTAAATAGAGTTTTTAAAGTTTTTATAATCAATTCATCCTTTTCGATAAACGCTTTCGTTTTTTCTGTGCGTTCAATCGAAAACGGATACATGGTTGACTGGATGTTACGTTTCGCCAATTCCGCTTTGATAACCGGATCGTTTTCCCAGAAAATAAATGAATCATCTTCGGTTTGATTTTGTGTTATCCGGAATTTTGAATCCACGTAATTTTGAAAATTATATTCGTAACGATCTAAATGATCCGGTGTTATATTCAACAAAATGGCAATATCTGCTTTAAACTCGGTCATGCCATCAAGTTGGAAACTGCTCAATTCCACCACAAAGTAATCAAACGAATCATTAGCCACCTGCAATGCCAGACTCTGGCCTACATTTCCAGCCAAACCAACATTTAATCCTGCATTTTTCAGAATATGATAAACCAACATGGTGGTGGTAGTCTTACCGTTACTCCCCGTGATACAGATCATTTTGGCTTGGGTATAACGTCCGGCAAATTCTATTTCCGAAATAATCGGCGTTCCCTGTGCAAGCAATTTTTTAATCAGCGGAGCCTTTTCCGGAATTCCCGGGCTTTTAATTACTTCTCCGGCATTTAAGATTTTCTCTTCAGAATGCTGTTTTTCCTCCCACGAAATTTCATATTTATCCAGCACGGCCTTGTATTCCGGTTTTATTTCCGACAAATCGGATAGAAAAACATCAAAACCCTGTTTCTTTGCTAATACAGCCGCTCCTGCGCCACTTTCGCCTCCACCTAGTATTACGATTCGTTTCATTTTTATCTAATCTTCAATGTGATAATGGTTATAGCTGCCAGAATAATCCCTACAATCCAAAAACGGATTACAATTTTGGATTCTGGCATGGCCTGAAGCGGACGTTGAAAAACCGCCTGGATGCCTGCATTTCCCTGCTTTTGATAATGATGATGCAAGGGTGTCATTTTAAAAATTCTCCGCCCTTCACCAAAGCGTTTTTTGGTAAGTTTAAAATATCCGACTTGCAGCACCACCGATAAATTCTCTACTATAAACACCCCACACAGAATCGGAATCAATAATTCTTTCCGTATCGCTATCGCAAAAACAGCGATAATTCCGCCCAAGGTCAAACTGCCGGTATCACCCATAAAAACCTGTGCCGGGAATGCGTTGTACCAGAGGAATCCGATCGTTGCACCGATAAAGGCTCCTGCAAAAATCAACATCTCACCGGTTCCCGGCAAATACATGATGTTCAGATACCCGGCATAATTCACATTACCGGATACATAAGCCAGTATCCCGAGAATAACCCCCATAATAGCCGAAGAGCCGGTTGCAAGTCCATCCAGTCCGTCTGTTAGATTGGCACCATTCGAAATAGCCGTCACAATAAAGATAGCAACTAAAACGAATAAAATCCAACCATATTTTTGTGCATTATCTCCTGCCCATTGAAAAGCGTCGGCATAATTAAAATTATTATTCTTTACAAAAGGAATGGTGGTTTTAGTTGATTTTACATCATGCTTTGAATACAGCACATTCTCAACCCGTTGAGTCTTGCCCTTCACTTCTCGGTTCTCACGGATCACCACATCAGAACTCAGATACATGGTCATGCCAACAATCAGACCCAAACCAATCTGGCCAACAATTTTAAATCGGCCGCTCAATCCTTCTTTATTTTTTAGAAATACCTTGATATAATCATCCAAAAATCCAATTAAACCTAGCCAAACAGTAGTAATCAGCATCAGAATAACATATGTATTTGTCAAATTCGCCAACAAAAGCGTTGGTGTCAAAATAGCAATGATAATGATAATTCCTCCCATGGTGGGAGTTCCCTTTTTGCTCATTTGCCCTTCCAAGCCCAAATCGCGAATAGTTTCCCCAATCTGTTTTTTTTGCAAATAATCAATTATGCGCCGCCCAAACATCGTCGAAAGCAAAAGCGCCATTATAAACGCTAAGCCCGTTCTGAATGAGATGTAATTAAACAAGTGAGCTCCCGGGAAAACGAATAATTTCTCTAAATACTGGAATAAATGGTACAGCATAACTATTTACAATTTACTTATTTACAACTTTATGAAGCTTAAAAACACTTTCTTACTTCTTCTTTATCATCAAAATGGTGTTTTACACCCTGAATAATTTGATAATCTTCATGCCCTTTGCCAGCCACTAAAACCACATCGCCTGCCTGAGCCAGTGAACAAGCCGTTTTAATTGCTTCCCGGCGGTCGACAATGGTCAGGCTTTTCGCTTTCTCTACCGGGTCAAGCCCCGCCAACATATCATTCAAAATATCCTGAGGCTCTTCAAAACGGGGATTATCAGAAGTCAAAATAGCTTTCCAGCTACCATTAACTGCTTCACGAGCCATCATCGGACGTTTTCCTTTATCCCTATTTCCTCCACAGCCCACCACGGTAATCAATCGGCCGTTTCCTTGTAAAATCTGATTAATCGTTCCAATCACATTCACTAAAGCATCCGGCGTATGGGCATAATCAACAATGGCAGTATATCCGGCTGGTGCATGCAATGTTTCAAAACGACCCGAAACCGAATGCAGCGAACTGATTATACGCAAAACCTCAAGCTCATCCTGCCCTAGCAAAACAGCCGTACCAAACACCGCTGATAAGTTGCTCGCATTAAATTTACCAATAAATGACACATTCACTTCCTTATCATTCATGTCAAGCAACATGCCCTCAAAACTATGTTCCAGAATCCGGGTTTTAAAATCGGCCATTCCACGAAGCGAATACGTGTATTTTGTAGCTTTCGAATTTTGAAGCATTACCAACCCATTCTTATCATCCGCATTGGTAAGGGCAAAAGCATCAACCGGTAATTTATCAAAAAATTGCTTTTTGGCCTTCAAATAATTTTCAAAAGTAAGATGGTAATCGATATGATCGCGGGTAATATTGGTAAAAACCCCGCCGGCAAATTCCAATCCGGCAATCCGGCATTGGTCAACCGAATGTGAACTGACTTCCATGAAAGCATATTTACAGCCGGCATCCACCATTTTTGCCAACAACTCGTTAAGAGCCAAAGCATCGGGCGTGGTATGAGTAGCTTCCACAGCCAAGTTATCAACATAATTGCAAACTGTTGACAATAATCCTGCTTTATAACCCAACTGACGGAAAAGTTGGTATAACAGGGTCGCAATAGTAGTTTTGCCATTGGTTCCGGTAACCCCAACCAAAGTCATCTTCGAAGACGGAAAACCATACCATGCTGAAGCCATTTTCCCCAGTGAATCTGCACTATTTTCAACTTTAAGATAAGTTACCGCAGGATTCATTTCTGCAGGAAACTCCTCGCAAACAATCGCTACAGCTCCTTTTTCAATTGCCATTGGGATATACTGATGCCCATCGGAAGCTGTGCCCCGCGTTGCAACAAACAAGCAACCGGCTTCAACTTTACGCGAATCAAATTGAATATTTTCAATATTAATTTCTGTTTCTCCTATTGTCTTCTGCAAGATTATGCTTTGCAATATATCGTCTAATATCATATACGTCAATTTTATTGTTTCTTACAAATTGATTTATTGAAGGTTGATCATAACAACACTTCCCTTTCGGGCAACTGTTCCCGGCTTTATATTTTGCGAAAATACTTTCCCCCTACCCTGAACCTGAACATTTAAACCCAGATTTTCAAGAATATATACAGCATCTTTCAGCCCCATTCCGATTAAATTAGGAATAGCATTTCGTGGAACTGAAATCGGTTCAACACGGGTTTGTTTTTGATCCGCAAAAGTTTTCACCCAATCCCTTGAATTTGCAGCTAATGGCAATCGAAGGATTCCCATAACCGTTTGGGTAGCTTTATAATATCCGGGCTTGATGTTCGGTATAAAATTATCCTCATCAATTGAGTCTGCATCAACGTGAGACGGCTTGCGATTTGAGTTCAAAGCAATAACCCGTTCTGCAATATTCTTAACCACCGAACCACTCATATGTCCCCCGGAAGCATATCCAATACCCGGTTCACGCATTACAACAATACAGGAATAAAGCGGATTTTCGTAAGGGAAATAGCCGCAAAACGACACCTGATGTTTCGTTCCTCCATCCTTATAACCTTTTTTCCCTTGCGAGATTTGAGCCGTACCCGATTTTCCTGCTATACGGACATATTTAGAGCGCACGTTTTGCCCTGTACCTAATTTATCCTCCACTACACCCAACAAGGTAGAACGAATATCCCTCAAAGTAGTTGGCTTGCATATTGCCGGATTAATAACTTCCGTTTCAAATGATTTTATGATCTGCCCATTTTTACTGATTGATTTCACAAAAAATGGACGAATCAATTTTCCATCATTGGCTATCGCATTATAAAATGCCAGCGTGTAAATAGGCGGAATCTGGGTTTCATATCCCACAGACATCCAAGGCAATGTAGTATTTGACCATTCGTGGGATTTATCATTAGGATGACGAATGAATGGAGCAGCTGCACCCGGAATTTCAATATTCATCTTCTCGTTCAGTTTCATTGCATATAACTTATTGACAAATGCAGCCGGATTGCGTCCATAAGCATTGACTATAGCACGAGAAACTCCGATATTTGAAGAAGCATAAATAGATTGGGCTACCGTAATTTTATGATATCCTCCATGATTTGCATTATGATCCGTCATGGTTCTGTTACCAAACCGATATTCGCCATTATAAGTATTAATCGTATCGGTAAGCCTGATTTTTCCTTCATCCAATGCAGCCATTACAGAAGCCACTTTAAACGTAGACCCCGGCTCAACCATATCAGATACAGCACCATTTCTATTTTCTGTGTACGATCCATCTTTATTTCTCTGCATATTCACAATAGCTTTCACTTCGCCGGAATGCACTTCCATCAAGATGGCATATCCCACGGCAGCATCGAACTGCTTAACGCCATCCAACAAAGCTTTTTCAGCAATATCCTGCAAATCAACATCAATAGTGGTAGTTACATCCATTCCATCAATTGGCTCCATCTGAACAGTTTCCATATAACTGTTTGCCACCTTTTGACGCACCGAAAGACCAGGGGTTCCTAATAAATTAGCATTGAAACTCATCTCAATTCCATTCTTTCCACCCTTCGATTCATCGGCATAAATATCTCCGATTGTTCTGGAAGCTAGCGAACCAAATGGCCTGACACGTCGAAAAAGTTCTTTTGTTATAAGTCCGCTTTTATTTCGGCCCAACCTGAAAAGTGGTAATGTTTTAAGCTGCTTAAGTTGAGCGTAAGAAATTCGATTGGGGAACAATTGAAATTCCCCTTTTCCGCTCCGATAAGCCTTTGTGAGGGTAGTTTTGTATTGATAGGGGGTTTTATCTCGGAAAAAACTGGATAAATACATTGATAATGAATCAATATTGTTTTTAAAGAGAACCCCATCCTTTTCGTGCAAGGCTGGCACACGCAAATCCATGTAAACATAATACGTCGGAATAGAACTGGCCATTAACCTTCCGTCGCACGCATAGATGTTTCCTCTATTCGGTTTTACAACAATATTCGACTTTACATTTTTAGCCGCCAAAGCCATCCATTTATCCCGTTCTACAAACTGAATAACAATAATTCTGTAAAGAACAAGAAAAAACGAAAGGCATATAACCATGTACACTATGCCAAAACGAAGAACAATATTTTTTCGTTTGTCGGTCATCTATTTTGTAGGTATGCTGTCTTCAATAACAATTGGTGGCGTTGTCGATTCAACCAGTGGCAATCCACTCTCATTCACTTTTCTCATCACATTCGACTGCCTGCTTATTTCCATCAATTCAGCAGAAATTGTCAACGATTCATATTTCATATCCTGTATTTTCTTTTTCAACGCAATCTCCTTAGCCTGCTGTGTCTCGCAATAATACCGATTATCAACATATAAAAAAGCAAGGACGGAAATCATGATTAACAAGCCATATTGTTTTTGAAAAAAACGTTTAGTCAGGATATTTCCATTCAAAATATCGCGAATAGTACTCGACTTTATATCCGAGAAATCCTCGCTTCCACGTATGGCATCCGCTATTTTCTTAAACCAGGACATTCTTTATTTCAATTTATATTTTTTGGAATCAACAGGCTATTATTCAACCTTCAATTCCGCAATTCTTAATTTAGCACTTCTGGCTCGTGGATTTGCTTCTATTTCAGCCTCGTCAGCTACAATCACTTTATTATTAATCGCTTTCAATGGGGAAAGAATATTTCCAAAAAAATCTTTTTCCAGTTTTCCTTCAAAATTTCCACTTCGAATAAAGTTTTTCACCAAACGATCTTCTAACGAATGATAAGTCAACACAACCAGCCGCCCCTCAGGTTTCAACACTTCCAGGCTTTGATCCAAAAGCGATTTCAACACATCCATCTCTTTATTTACCTCAATACGCAAAGCCTGAAACACACGCGCCATGTCTTTTTTTTCTTTTTCGCGCCCGAAAAACGGTTTCAACACCTCTATAAATGGAAAAATCCGATCGAAAGGCGCCTTAGCCCTGGCATTCACAATGGTTTTGGCTATTTTCCGCGAATTATGCAATTCACCATACAAGTAAAACACATCTGCCAACTGCTCCTCCGAATACGTATTGAGCAAAACCGCTGCCGTGAGCGGAGATTTCGTATTCATGCGCATATCCAAGGCTCCGTCAAACCGGAACGAAAAGCCACGTTCTGCCTCATCAAAGTGATGCGAAGACACCCCTAAATCCGCCAAAATCCCATCTACTTTTTCAATGTTATGATAACGTAAGAAGTTTTTTAAATAGCGAAAATTGCTCCGAACGAAAATAAACCGGGAATCGTCCATTACATTTTTGATTGCATCTTCATCTTGATCGAATCCCAACAACTTACCATTTTTGCCAAGCTTTGTCAAAATCTCACGGGAATGGCCACCACCTCCAAAAGTAACATCTACATAAACTCCATCGGGCTTAATATTTAAACCATCAATAGTTTCGTTTAATAGTGCAGGTATATGGTATACAGGTTCTTCCATGAAGTAATTGTTGAACTGTTTAGTTTATAATGGTAACTGAAATTGTAAAACAAACAACTCAATATCAATCTTTTTTCATCATTCGTTCTTTCAGCAATGCTGCAAAATCGGCGGTTGGCAGTTTTGCTTTTTCATATCGTGTTTTACTCCAAACCGCAAAGCGGTCGATCATGCCGACAAATAAAACCTCAGCATTTTCAACACCAATGGCTTGCAAGTTCTTCTTCGAAATCAACACGCGACCTTGTGAGTCTATGTCCAACCATTCTGCGTCCGACACAAATTGCATCAATAAAAGCTGGTCAATGGGATTCCATTCATCCAGTTTTGATTTAAAATCCTCCACTTTTTCATTCCACACTTGCTCGGGGAAAAGCACCAGGCAATCATTCTCAGCATCCTTTCTCAACACAACACGCTCTTTCTCGTTATCGGGCAACAATTTTCTATAAGCGGAAGGAATAAAGATTCTCCCCTTTACATCGGCTTTTGCTTCGTATTTACCTATAAATGTTGACACAATTAATCGAGTTCAGTTTTTCAACGGTAAAAGTATAGAATTAATTTCAAATTCCCCACAATTCCCCACAAAATATTTATCAACAGCTTTTGATTCGTTATCACCGAACTTTAAACAGGTTATCAACAGGTTGTCAACAACCTCAAGCCATTAAAAAATAAAGATAAAACACTTAGAATACAGAACATTGCACAGACCAACTTGAAAACACAGCAATCACAACGTTTAGTGGGGGAATAATTGCAAAATTTCAATTGAAATAAATCAAAACATTGGCGCAATCAGCCAGACAAACAATTTTACAATCAAAGCATTTTTTGTACATTTGCAGCTATTAGCAAACCATACAGGGCATGAACAAAGAACCAATTATCAAAATTGACATCGCAAAAGTTTTAAAAGATAAAGCACCCAATACCAAAGTTCCAAAATTTCTTGTCAATTACCTGAGAAAGATTGTTCACGAAAAGGAATTAAATGACTTTTTCACCAAATATCCGGGAGCCAAAAACTTAGAGTTTATCGAAGCTGCTTTTGAATACCTGCACATCACAACCACGGTTATCGGAAAAGAAAACCTTCCAAAAGGCGGAAAATATATTTTTGCAGGAAATCATCCACTTGGCGGGCTAGACGGTATCACAACCGGTTACTTGCTTGGCAAAGAATATGATGGCAAAATCCGCTTTTTCTCCAACGACATACTCATGAACCTGGAACCTATGCGGGAAATGTTTATCCCAGTAAATAAGGTTGGCTCCCAAAACAAAGGTCACGCCTCCATGATGCAAGAATTGTATGAATCGGACAACAACCTCCTGACTTATCCTTCGGGAATGTGCTCACGCAAAATAAACGGAAAAATTACGGATTTGGAATGGAAAAAGAACTTTATCTCCAAAGCCATCGAATACCAACGCGATGTGGTTCCTATTTATTTTGAAGGCCGAAACTCAAACTTTTTTTACAACCTGGCAAATTTACGCAAGTTCCTTCGGATTAAAGTCAACATTGAGATGCTATACCTGGTTGATGAACTATACAAACAAAAAGGACAAAATTTTACTATAAAAATTGGAAAAACCATTCCATGGCAAACTTTTGACAAATCAAAAACCCAGACCGAATGGGCAGAGTGGGTCAAACAAATTGTCTATTCAATGGCTTAAGTTCAATCAAAATCAAAACCCCATGCATTCAACCTTGATCAGAAAAGCAACCACAGAAGATATCGATGCCATACACCGGATTTTGGATATGGAGCCATTCAAATATGACGAGAACCTTCCATATGAAAGATCCTGGATAGAGCAATTGGTAGTCAATGAACGCTGCCTGACCCTTGTTTACGAAAGCGAAGGACAAGTAAAAGGTTTTATAAGTGGCGAGAAAATGGTGAGTGGTGCTATCATGATTTGGTTTTGCGCCGTAAAACCGGAGTTTCAAAACAGTATTATCGGCATAAAACTATACAATGAATTCGAAAGCGTATGCCGCAAAACAGGAGTTACAGCCATTTTGGCTTACGGCTACAAAACTTCTGCCGGAATGCTCGACCGGCTCCATTTTTATTCAAACGACACAACTTACCGCGAATTTTATAAACCCCTGATGGATTAAGCAAGCTAGAGATCACCGACCTGCGACAAAGTGACCTGAAAACCAACGAAGCTAATGCAGGAGCAAAACCCCAGTTCGGCGTAGTCTCCAGACTACGTTAGGTTAGTAACAAGGCTCTGCCTTGTATTTTTGTTTGCCAAATATGGAAAGCTGGAGCTTTCCTTCTAACCCGACGAAGTCAAAGAGACTTCGCCGAACTAAAACGCCAACCTACACTTAACTGAGTTTCTGATTTTTATAGAACTTTAATACAGACTGTTCGCTCATGGCATAGTATTTGGGAAATTGGGCAAAAAACTATTGTTATGAGAACAAAGACTACTATACTTCAAATTCTTGCATTGTTTGTATCTTCAACGTCATTCTCTCAGATTCTAAATGTCAACTATATAGACAATGTAACAATCCAAACCTCAAAATCCGGATTCGCAGCCAAAAAAGATACGGTAAGTTTTCAGAATAGAAACTACCTTTTCTTTAAGTACTCGAAAGAAGATGAAATCTGTGATGTAAAGGTATTTCCCTCAGCTAAATACAAAATTAAGGATATCTCTCTGGTTGAATCTGCCGATTTCAAATTATTGGATTCGGTGGTAAACTACAACAACCGCTATTATACTTTCAAAGTGCAATTCCAGCATTTATCTACTACAAATTTTTTACGTTTCAGATTAAATGTTGAAGTCGATAACACAAGTGTCATTCAGGATATACCTTTACTTCCTATTACAGAAACAACAGCAAAACTGAATACCAGAGGAGAGGAGTTGTCTGTAGGAGAAGAAAAGGTTTTTGAAATAATATCCAACCATCCCGAAAACATTAAACTGACACCTGACTGGCAATCATCAAAAGATGCCGACTATCGAATAACCGAAAATAATGGTCAGTTATATATCCATTTGCTTGCAAACACAATTGGCAATAAATCAATTCCAATCAATCTTCAAACCTATAAACCGTTTTTTACAGATAGTGGTTTATCAACAGATTTGCCAACATTAAATACAGCATTTAATATTAAAAAAGCGGGTCTAACATTTTTGCAAACCGATAAAAGTGACTTTACTCTGGATGACAAGCTAAAGAATGATGGTGTTGAAGTTCAAATTGATAATAGTAGAAACCTGCAATTGAATAGTACATACTTGGTTGAAGGTAAAGAAACAGCAGGATCACCACTTATTGCTGAAATTTTCACAAAAGAGAAGTTATCGAACAATAAAGTATTATGTGTGCTCAGAGCATTCAACTATCACAAAAAATCAGATGGCTTTCTCTACATAAAAAACGATGATGGTGCAAAATTCATTTCCAATTTTAATATCATTCCAAAAGTCAGCATTGAACATATTAAAATTATGCGGAATGGAAAAGACTGGAAAGAAGATGCTATCATATACCCGGGCGAAACTTTTAATATCAGAATTGAAGGTCAAAGTTTGGATAGATCAAAACTTAGGTTTAGTGAGTTATTGAATCTCAGCAATGATTCGGTGGTGAAAAACGAAAATGCCGTAGAATTTAAATTGAAAGTACCCATTGATATTTCTAAAAAAACAATCGAGATTTACAATTATACCGAAAATACAGGAAAAACCCTTACTCTTAAAGAATACCAGAAACCTCATCCATTTGATTACATTAAAATCAATTATGGAGACGGTAAAAAAACAGTATCAGAAATACACGGTCCTGAATTATACGACAAAACCGTGAAAGATGTAGTAGTGTCGTTCCAAACCAACAAATTAGATTCTATCAATAAGCTATACGGTAAGCAGTACCTCACATTAGAGATTAAAGTACTGGGGAAAAAGGATGAAATAATCGATGATCAAACCATAGAAGACATTGCAGTTTGTCCCGACGAAAAATCGCCCCGTTTTCAGTTTTACGATAAATCCGACTGTAAAAACACTGAGATAAGTATTAATTCAAAAATAACCAATTCAACGTATAGTCTCAAAGACTGGTCAAAAATAAAACTCACGTTTAAAAATCCATCGGATAAATATCCACAGGGAGCTCAAGAAAAAACTGTTGAAATTGTACTTCAAAAACGCTCTGATTTTGATATTGATGTTTCATTTCCAACGGGATTACTCATCAAAAAAATGAATACTCCCGGTTTAGGCAACTTTGGAGGGGTGAGTATGGCCGTAATAGGACAATATAGTTTTTATAAAAAGGACAAAATAAATAGTCTTGAGCCATTTAAAGTAGGAACCGGTTTTTTGGCGGTCAATGCTTTCGATTTTAGTAACGATAAATCTTCTCGGGATTTAGGAGCAGTTGTTCTAGGCACGTTAAATCCTGTCAATACCGACCGAAAACTGAATTTTTCCATTTACTTCGGAGGAGGTTATTTATTTACTGCAAAAACGGTATTCTGGCTAATAGGTCCGGGCATAACTGTTCAGTTCTGATTCTTTAAAATACAGTAAATTAGGCTATAAACTGCAAAATCTACTCTTCCGAAAAATGTGCCAACACACTTCGGTAGGAATCAAAAATCTTAGATTTTGACATAAAGCCCAAATAAACTTTATTATCATCTACAACCGGCAAATACCATGTCTCTGTATCTTCAAAAACTTCCATCACTTTTTCCATAGGCATACTCGGATTGAGTGTTGCAGGTATTGAGGTCATTAGTTTACTGACTTTAAATCGGTCGTATAAATCGGGTCGAAACATGATGTTACGCACTTCGTCCACCATGACAATCCCAACTAAAACATGAGTTTGAGGATTTATCACCGGGAATATATTTCGCCTGGATCGGGAGATGTTTTTCACTAATTCCCCCATATACATTTCAGGATGTAGCTCAATAAAATCGGTTTCAATAAAATTCTCAAATTTAAGCATAGTCAAAATTGCCCTATCTTTATGGTGTGTAAGCAATTCACCTTTCCGAGCCAGCCGCATAGCATACAAACTGTGTGGCTCAAAAATAATGATAGTAAGATAAGAAACCATAGCAACAATCATCAATGTCATAAACAGATTATAGCCGCCTGTAAGTTCAGCAATAAGAAATATTCCTGTCAGAGGAGCGTGCATAACTCCCGACATAAGCCCGGACATGCCTGCCAAGGCAAAATTTGACTCAGGAACAATGAATCCAAAATAATTAAGTAAGCGTGCCACTACAAAGCCTGTTAAACAACCAATAAACAACGAAGGTGCAAAAATCCCTCCAACTCCACCAGAAGCAGTAGTTGAAGCAGATGCAAATATCTTAAATGCAATAATTAAAGCAAGATATACAATTATTACCCACGGACTATTGCCAAGATCTAAGAAAACACTCTGATTCAAAACAGATGCTGATTGTCCGTTTAAGAGTGCTACAATCGTATTATAACCTTCACCATATAGTGGTGGAAAAATAAAAATAAGTAAACTCAACATTGAGCCTCCTATCGCTAATTTTGAATAGGGATTTTTAAACCGGCGAAAAAAACCTTCGATACGATTCATCCCACGGGTGAAATAAAGTGACACAAATCCGCAAACAATCCCCAACAGAATTAAATACGGTATCCTTGCAATAGAAAATGGCTGATAAACTGAGAATTGAAATGCAAAAGAATTTCCCGAAAAGAAGTACGATAAAGCTGTTGCAGTTACTGACGAGATAAGCAGTGGCACGATGGCAGTCAGTGTCATATCAAGCATAAGCACCTCTAGCGTAAAAACCAATCCTGCAATGGGAGCCTTAAAAATTCCGCCAATAGCACCCGCAGCCCCACACCCAACCAACAGCATAAGGGTTTTTTGATCAAGTTTGAATAATCTCCCTAAATTGGAGCCAATAGCCGAACCTGTCAATACAATTGGTGCTTCAGCTCCAACCGACCCTCCAAATCCAATGGTAATGGAACTTCCTATCAATGAAGTCCACACATTGTGAAGCTTCAGGATGCTTTTTCGCTGGGAAAGCGCATATAATATACGGGTTACACCGTGACTTATATCGTCACGTACAATATAGCGCACAAACAGGGAAGTAATAAAAATACCAATCACCGGGAAAATCAAATACCAATAATTCAAATTATAATGACTCGAACCTTCGGTAATAAGGTGATGGATAAAATGGATAACTGTTTTCAGGAGAAATGCAGCAATAGAAGCAAAAACACCCACCGCAAAACTTAAAATAAGAATAAAATTACGCTGCTTAATATGAGCTTCACGCCAAGAAAGTATTCTCAAATACCAACCTTTATTTTCCATAATTCAATAAACAATTTCAATAACAACTCTATGATGCCAAGTATTTTTCTATAATTTCGTACACATTTCCTTCGCAGTTACAAACGAGATGAATTTTATGCGCTTTCAATTCCCGATCCAGCAAATCATTAATATGACCAACCAGCATAATACTCACGCCCATTTCAGCCAAATCATTGGCTATTTGAAATTCGCAATTACCATCATTCGGGGTTTCAAGAATTGTCTCAGCCAGAATTTCATCTTCGTCCGAAATACAAAAGATGGTATAAAATTCAAAATTCTCAAATAGATCAGCAATTTGTTCATTGTCTTTAGTGGGTACTGCAATCTTCATTTTAATACGTTTTTAGTCATTATTGTTAGTTCTGTGTCTTCAATAATTGATTCATTTTGATGTATTCTAACCCTGTATTTTTGTGCAGTTTTTTAGTTAGTCGGCATTGGGGTAATAGTTCGTTAGATCAATTAGTATCATACTAAAAAATCAGATAAACTATGATCGGAAAGTCGATTTGCGATATTCTCAACTTAATATTACAAATTAAGAAGAGGGAGTTAGGCGAATATCAAAAGAATTAAGACATTAATATATAGCGATTTATATATTTATGTGATATTGCTTTCTATGTGAGTATTATATTCTGGTTGAATTGAGGTTGCAAAGATATAAATACTTTTGAACTTACATTATTTATTGCATACAAAAATCAGAATATATTCATTTTATATACAAATTTGGTTCTAATGATTTACATCGTTTGCTCCTTGTTTGGCGTAATCTGGAGACTACGTCAAACGGAGCTAGAGATCACCGACCCTGTACATCGGCTACCGTAAGGCTTTGTTTGTTTCAGGCCGAATAGCCGTTTATCCGGTTCTTGTTGTGGGAGTATGGTGGAGCGGAATAATTCATTCCCACCTTGGAATGAATGTACTATTCCTTTATGTATAACTTTGGGGAGTGGGAGGCAAGAAAGTTTTATGCTTATGAAAAGATGTTTTATCGATACAAAAACATATTGTATTGATACAGCAAGTTCCCCGCCTTATCTGAAAAGAATATTTGAGCTTATAAAAACTTTCTGGAGGCTTAAAGCTGGAGGGTTTAAGCTTACAGAAAGTTTCCCGATCGAGCAAGAGAGTTTCAGTCCCGGGATAGAGCCAGCTTTATGAATCAAGAAAGTTTCCGTGAGCATACAGAAACATTTCATAAGCTCCCAATAAGTTTTCTTCCCAATAAAGTGCCCAACTTTAAGCATCCAGAAAGTTTTTATGAGCTCACAGAAAGTTTCTGGATGCTCATAGAAAGTTTTTATAAGCTTACAGAAACTTTCTGGATAAGGAGAAACAGTTTCTGTATCGGGAAATATTCTTTTCAGCTAGTTGATAAAAGGATTTATAAAAGGAAAGAAAGTTTCCCGCCTTGGAATGAAACTAATATAAAAAAGAATATTACGACGGCCGAGACTCTGGTACTGCAATTACAGAAAAAGCGCGACGACTTATTGGCTTCATTTTCCTGCACGGCGACTCCCGAAAATAATGGCGGAGTTGGATATGGCTCAGTTTCGCTTCGCACACCAGGGATTACGTACAATTAACTTCTACCGGAGTTTTTCAGCAGCCCCTAAACATAAAAAAAGAGTTATTACATTGATAACAATATAATAACCCTTTGATATAAAAAATAAATTTAGCTGACGTCAGCAATATCCGTTATAAATCCAGCAAACCTTCAGGCAACCGGACATAAATCAGCTTTTTCTCATGATCAATTTTCTCAATATACTCCTCCCCGGCCGGAATCAGCAACTCGTCATCTTTTGTTGGAATGACAAAAAGAACATTCTCGGTAGTTTGGTCTACTTCCGAAATCACGCCAACCAACCCTTTCTCTGCATCAATCAGGCTGAATCCTGCAAAATAATCCAATTCAATTTCAGCATCTTCCACCTTTTCCAGGAATTTCTTGGGCAAATAAATCGTCAGCCCATAAAATGCCCGCGCCTGCTCATCGGTTGTCACGCCATCCAGCTTCAACAGCCCCGTAGTACTTCCCTTGAACCGGTATTCCTCCAGAAAGAACGGCACTAGAATTCCTTGCATCTCAAAAACAAAATAGGGAATATCTTCCCGGTCAAAAATATCAGAAGTAAACGAGAATGACATCTCACCATTTACCCCATGCGGCTTATTAATCTGCCCGATTGGAAAAACATCAGTCTTTAAGATCATAATTATTATTTTGAGATTATAGTGTAAAATACAAAAATTGCCAATTCACCAACAATCGAAAACAATTGGCAAATTGGCATATTCATTTGGCGGAATATTACTCAACCACAGTCACCCAACCGTGAATATCCGGTTCGTCGCCGTATTGAATTCCACGAAGCTTGTTATACAGCTTGTCACATATCGGACCCGGTTTGCCATCATGCGAGAAAACATACGATTTCTTTTCATCATAATCATCAATTCGCTCTATCGGACTAATAACCGCTGCTGTTCCACACGCCCCTGCTTCTTCAAACGTAGCCAGTTCTTCTACCGGAATTGCCCGTTGTTCCACTTTCAGACCAAGATCTTCAGCCAATACCATCAAACTTTTATTCGTAATAGACGGAAGAATTGAAGTCGACTTCGGAGTAATATAGGTATTACCTTTTATACCAAAGAAGTTTGCAGCACCACATTCGTCTATATATTTCTTTTCTCTTGCATCAAGATAAAATATGTTGGAATAGCCAAGTTGGTGAGCCCTTTCACCGGCAACCAAACTAGCCGCATAGTTTCCGCCCACTTTATATTTCCCCATTCCAAGAGGTGCCGAACGATCGTACTCACGCATAATCACAAACGGAGTTGTTTGAAAACCACCTTTAAAGTATGGCCCAACCGGAGTTACAAACACGATAAACATATATTCATCAGCAGGCCTTACTCCCACTTGCGCCCCGCTGCCAAAAAGCACCGGACGTATATAAAGCGACGCACCCGACTCGTAGGGTGGAACAAAACGTTCATTTAGTTTGACAGCCATTATAACAGCTTCTTCAAATTTCTCAACAGGGAGTTGAGCCATCAAAGTACCTGCACTCGAATCTTGCATCCGCAAAGCATTATCTGCCATTCTGAAAATACGGATTTTCCCATCTTTACCACGAAATGCTTTTAAGCCTTCGAAAGATTCTTGCCCATAATGCAGGCTGGTGGCAGCCATATGCAAGCTCAGGTATTCACTTTCGTGAATTTCCAATTCTCCCCACTTGCCATTACTATACGTACAACGAACATTACAATCGGTTTTCATATAACCGAATCCCAAATTACTCCAATCTATTTGTTCCATAATATATAATTTCCAAATATTTAATCGTCAAATTATCAACTGTGCCTCATTTCCCATATTAAAAAGCAGATCAACAATACTTAAGTTCGGTTGAAACCCAAACCGTTGTTCAAAAACCTGATAATAGGGCTTACATTCTTCTGCCAGCGAATTTTCTTTTTTGGGATGAATACTCTCTCGCAAATCCTGCACGTTTTCATCAACCTCTATTTTATACTCTTCTGTCAGTATTATTCTCGGCTCCAATTCTAATAATTCAAGAATTTTAGCCTGAATTTCCAAATTAAAATCCAATAGGAATTTCCATTTTTTTTCGTAAAATAAATATAGATCATCCTTGTAATACTCAAAAAAAGGAGTCGAATTATAGGCCGATTCAATGGAACGCCAATGATTTAGTTGCCAGTCACTGTGCTCCGATATCCGCACGTCTTTCGTCAGCTGTTTTTCAGCACCGGCTTTTTCTACCGGAATGCTCAACGCCATCACACCATTAGCCGCTGCAATATGGCACCGGTTCCGGTACGTTTGCTTTACATAATAATCACATTGCTCCACATAAGCTATTTCGGCTTTTGCCATTGCAGAATAATACTCCACCGGAGCTAAATAGGCCGAAGACAAACAAATGTTTTTCATTTCTTACCTCTTACTTTCTTGCTCCTTACGTCTTATATTATCTTTCTGCATTCTTAAAGAACCGGTCCCAACGGATTTTCCCACTAAACCAACCTTTATCTTTATCCAGCGACAACCACACTAACACAGGACGTCCAACAATATGGTCTTCGGGCACAAACCCCCAATAACGGGAATCTGCCGAATTATGCCTGTTATCACCCATCATCCAGTAATAATCCATCTTGAAGGTATAAGTCTTTGACGCTTTGCCATTGATATAATATACCCCATCTTTTACTTCAAACTTATTATTTTCATAAACCCGGATAATACGCTCATATATTGGCAAGTTGTAAGCATTCAGCGCCAACGTAGTTCCTTTCTTTGGAATCCAAATAGGACCGTAATTATCCCGCGTCCAACTCTTATGGCCTCCCAACGGGAATACATCAAAGCGATTGGATTGTTCAATCTTAACTTTTGTTACACCTGCAACTTTCTGTATCTGATTATAGGCTTCTTCATTCAACGGGAAATGATAAATTGGCAACTTCGGATCTAACCCTGATTCAGCAACTTGTTCACCAGCATTTTGCAAGCTGTTTTGATCAGCAGTTTGTCCACTATTTAAAAGTACCCTATCATCTACACTAATTCCTAATTTTTCCAATACGTCTGAATTCAAAAGAGTTCCATCTGTCTGTACGTAATAATTAAACTGAATTCCCGGAATTTTAGCCTGCTTCTGTCCATTCACATAAATCTGATTGTTTTTGATTTGAAACCAATCACCTGGAACACCAACGCAACGTTTCACAAAATTCTCACGACGATCGACCGGACGATAAACAATATCCCCAAAAATATCTTTCCGGCTGTTTACTACATCTTTGCCAACCATATAACATGAAGTGTAATAATCTGGGTTAGTTACTTTCAATGCCACAGTATCACCGGCAGGAAAATTAAATACCACGATATCATCACGCTTAACGTGATCAAAACCCTTTAAACGATGATAATCCCATTGCGGCTTTTCAATAAAAGATTTACAATTCAACAACGGAAAAGTATGCTGAACCAACGGGAACGAAAGCGGCGTATTTGGCACCCGAGGTCCATAACTGGCCTTACTCACGAACAAGAAATCGCCCACCAGCAAACTCTTTTCAAGCGAAGAACTCGGAATCTGATAATTCTGAAACAAAAAAGTATTGATAAAATACACAGCCACCAAAGCGAATACAATAGCATCCACCCAACCCATAAAACTTAATACAGCTTTGTTTTTAGATTTTTTCCACCAAGTCCACGGAATATAATGGGTAATGAAAGCATCGAATACCACCGGCAAACCCAAAAGCCACCAGTAATTGCCAACCCATGCAATAAATAAAATATAAACCAGGCTCCACACGCTGCATTTAATCCATTGTTTTAGCGGCTGTTGAAAACGCGTTGTCTGTTTTTCTGCACTCATTTTATATAACTAATTGAGAATTATAAATAATAGATTAAAACTTCAGCATATCTTCCATGCCCAGAAATCCCTTTTTACCGGCAGTGAACTCGGCTGCCACTACAGCACCCAAAGCAAAACCTTCCCGGCTTTTGGCATCGTGGGTGATTTCAATAGAATCCACTTCCGACTCGTAGCGAATAGTATGAATTCCAGGAACCTGACCTTCACGAATAGATTTAATAGCCAATTCCTCCGGTTTTGTTTGAGTCTCTTTTACCCAAACGTTCTTTCTACTTAAGTTCTCCAAAACACCTTCGGCCAAAGTTATAGCCGTTCCGCTTGGCGCGTCCAACTTCTGAGTGTGATGTACTTCGGTCATTTCCACATTGTAATTCGGGAATTTATTCATTATAGCTGCAAGATATTTATTTACAGCCATAAATACATTAACCCCTAAGCTAAAATTCGATGACCAAAATAAAGTTTTAGCACCTTCTTCAATTTCTTTTTTTAGATGAGGCAATTCTTCCGTCCATCCGGTAGTCCCTGAAACCACGGCAACGCCCGACGCAAACGCCCGGCGATAATTACTCAAAGCTACTTGAGGCACCGTAAATTCAATAGCCACATCAGCACTTTTAAACGCTTCCGAGTCAAAATCATCTGTATTATCAACATCAATTACCGCCACAATCTCATGACCACGTTCACGAGCTATGCGTTCAATGGTTTTACCCATTTTGCCATATCCTATTAAAGCTATTTTCATTTATTATGCCCCTTAAAAGGGAAATTAGTTAGTTTATTTGTGATTAATTAAATAGTCTTACCCTCTTCTTATTTCCCTTTAGGGATTAGGGGGGGGTATTTTAATATTGTCCCGTTCCCAACAGCACCAACGTGCAAGCCTCCTCAACATGTATATCATTCTGGATCAACAGTTCCTCAAACTCTGGATTCTCCGTTCCGGGGTTGAAAATAACACGACGCGGATTTAAAGAAATTATATATTCGTAGTATTCTGGCTGAAACTTATCTGAGATATACAAAGTTACTGTATCTATATCTTCAAAATCTTTCTTCTCCGTATCAATTTTTCTTCCAAAAATCACATCCGGACGTTTCCCTATCAACTCTATATCATACCCATGAGCCAACAATCTTTCTGCTGCAAGATATGAATAACGTTCCGGATTACCACTAGCTCCAATTATCAAAGTCTTTTCCATAATATATTCATTTTCTTGTAACTCTCAATGAGTTCATCCTTCTCTAAAAAAATCAAAACACTCAAAAATTTCATCTTTTGTAGCCGTTTGGTTAATACGAATATCCCCAATATCAGCTAACAAGGTAAAATTTATTTCTTTCGAATCATTCTTCTTGTCGTGTGTCATCAATTCAAAAAGTGATTCATATTCTTTACAACTAAACTCGAAAGTTCCGTAATACTCCTTTGTCAAATATTTAAACCGTAGCAATTCGTCTTTCGGAAATCCAAGTTTTATGAATGACAAATACAATTCACAGAGCAATCCCCACATCACAGCATATCCATGCAACGCAGGTTTTTGAATTTTATAAGACCAACTCTCAAACGCATGCCCAAAAGTATGTCCCAGGTTCAATGCTTTTCGAATATTAGCTTCGAAAGGATCCTGCTCAACCACCCGCTCTTTTATGCGTATACTTTTGGCAAGCAACCCCTTCAATTCCGCAAAATCGATTTTCTCCAAATCATATTTCAGTACATTTTCCCACTCAGCACGCGTATCAATCATCGCATGCTTTATCATTTCGGCATAGCCCGATCTGATATTTGCAGCATCAAGCGTTTTAAAGAATTCAATATCAATCAATACCGTTTCTGCCGGGGCAAAAACTCCAATTTCATTTTTCAACCCAAGAAAATTAATTCCTGTTTTTCCGCCCGTAGCTGCATCTACCGCTCCAAGAAGCGTTGTAGAAACATTGATATAACGCATTCCACGCTTAAAAGTCGAAGCCGTAAATCCACCTATATCCGTAATAACCCCACCTCCAAGACTAATTAACAACGACTTGCGAGTTGCACCATTTTCGCTCAGATATTTCCAGATAGCAACAGCAGAATCTATATTTTTGTTTTCATCACCGCTAGGAATACAAATTACATGGCATCCTTTCAGTTTTTCGGACTGCAACAACACAGGCAAACAAAATTTTTGCGTATTTTCATCTGCCAGCACAAAAATGCTTTCTGCACTTTGGTTGCCAATGGCTTGGTTTAGTTCGGGAATAAAATCCTCACATATCTTTGTAATCGAATGACTCATCGGTTGGGTTTTGCTCACAAAGATACTTAATTCTTTAAAATTAGCCGTCAAATATGACAGGAAACTACATGATTTTTTGTTCATTTTCGATTTAAATCATTTTTATATTAAAAATAATAAACAAATCACTTTTATATGAATACATGTTCATATATTTGCACAAAATTTCTACAATGAACCAGAAACTAAATACCGAACTTATGGATCAGGCTGCTTATTCGCTCAAAGCCATTTCGCAAGGAACGCGTTTATGCGTCATTTCCTTATTATCCAAACAAGAAGAAATGAACGTAAGCCAGCTGGTAGAACAACTGAACTGCGAACAGTCACTACTCTCGCACCACCTGACAGACATGCGAGCCAAAGGCATCTTGAATTGCAGACGAGACGGAAAAAACTGCTATTATTCGCTCAGAAATAAACAAATTATACAAATAATCGATTGTATACAATCTTGCAATTGCGTTTGATATTTTGGTATATTAAAGAAATAGAAAATGAAAGAATTTTTAAAGAAACACCTTTTAAAGATTATAGGCATATTAGCCGGAGGATTTGGCGGGTTCGCTTACTATTACTTTGTGGGTTGTGCGAGTGGAACATGCCCGATAAGTTCAAACCCATATATCAGTATAGTTTATGGAGCATTAATGGGCTATTTATTGCTTGATATGTTTAAAAAGAAACAACATGGAACAAATTAGAAATTATTTTAGAAACTGGAGGATTGCCCGAATCATTCGTATCGTTTTGGCAGTTTGTTTATTAGTAGCATATTATTATAACCATGAGTTTATTCTCGCTTTCACTGGAGTTATATTAACTATTCAAGCTATATTTAATATCAGTTGCCCCGGTGGAAGCTGCTTCACGGGAAGTAGCAATAGCCAGAAAACCAAATTTAATTTCTAAAAATATGAACCCAAAAAGTAAACAACTATGTACAGCACATTTTTAGTATCAAAAGATCAATGTTTAACCTGCAACAATCAGGTTCTAAAAGAACTTGGAAAACTGCAAGGTATTTTTGGAGCAGAATTGGAACGAATCGATGGACGGATAGTGATTTCGCACACCGATGAAGTCAGGCGGGAAGAAATTGCAAAAGCTCTGAAAGAGATCGGATTTCCGGAAAGAACAGATGAGAACACAACTGAGATCAAACCCGATGAACCATCAATTTGGGGTTGCGCATTATAGATGTTGATTTGCTGTTCATAAAGTCGATTACACTATAACAAACAAAACATACTCATAAATAACACTATAACAACATGAAAAAAATAATTTTTGCAAGCCTACTGCTTGCGCTTACATTATCGGCTTGCGCCAAAACAAACAAGGAAAATAAACCAGAATCAAATAATCAATCAAAAGAAGTAAAGAAAATGGGAACAATTCATTTAACCAAAGCAGAATTTTTATCAAAAGTTGCCAATTACGAAGCAAACCCAACTGAATGGAAGTATCTAGGTGATAAACCGTGTATAATAGACTTTTATGCATCGTGGTGCGGACCATGTAAAACCATCGCGCCAATCCTGGAAGATTTAGCCAAAGAATACGATGGACAAATTTACATCTACAAAATAAACACGGAAGAAGAACAAGAACTGGCAGCAGCTTTTGGCATACGCAGCATTCCTACGCTTTTATTCTGCCCGATGGGTGGAGCTCCGCAAATGGCGCAAGGTGCTATGCCAAAAGAATCTTTCAAACAAGCCATAAATGAGGTTTTATTAAAAAAACAATATATTTCAGAGACAAAGGCCATAATTTGGCGCGATAATTAATTCCATAATATCAGTGAAAACTCCCACTATTCAAATAGAACAGTGGGAGTTTTTTTGTTCCATATAGTTTCTTCAAATAAATTCTCTGACAAACAATCATTTAGTCAATAAACTCAAATAGTAGATCGTCGGATTAAACCTATGATTATATAGTAAGTCAAAAGAACATATTACAAAACAACAGTATTTACAATAAAAAAACATCATGAAAAAGTATGTAAAATTAGCTTTAGCTTCGGTATTTTTCTTTAGCATGTCAGTTATGGCGCAGGATCAAATTCCAGCTCCTGCAAATAATGGTCCTCAAAACGGAATGAGACAAGGTCCAAGACAACAAGCCTCTGCCCAACTGCGAGCAGAAAGAATGGCGAAAGACTTAGGCCTTACAGATGCCGAAAAAGCAAAAGTCCAGGAAGTTTATGAAAAGAATGATGTCCTCTTCACTAAATTCAGATCCGAAGTAAGTCGCGAAAGCCCTGACTTCAGAGAAAAATTCAAAGCGCTACGCGATGCACAAGATGCAGAACTGGAGAAAATTATTGGAAAAGAAAAATTCCAGACTTGGCAAAAGTTACAAGCTGAGCGTCGTCAAAAAATGAATAACAATTAAAAAATGAAGTTTATGAAAAAGTATGGAATGCTAGCTTTGGCTACAATTTTTATGTGTAGTTTATCTGTTATGGCGCAAAATCCTGCTCCACATCAAGATCACAACGGAGAAAGAAAAGAGTTTAAAAAAGGAGAAATGCCTATGATTTCGCCCGAAAAACGAGCAGAAAAGATGGCTAAAGAGTTAGAATTAACTGACGCACAGAAAACTCAAGTTCAAGCACTTTTTGAAAAGCAAGAGGCAAAACGCCATCAAGAAATGGAAAAAGTCGAAAAGATGAGAGCCGAAATGAAAGCAAAATTTGAAAATGAACGAAAGGTAAATGATGAAGAGCTCACTAAAATCATTGGTCAGGAAAAATTTCAGAAGCTTCAAGCTAAACGTACTGAACGTCTTGAAAAATTGAAAGAAAGAAGAGAAATGAGAAGAAATCATTCAAAAGAAGATGTTCAAAACAAATAATCGCATACAGACCATCTGAATCCTTGTAAATAACAACCCCCATAATTCATAAAAATTATGGGGGCTTTTTATACATAGAAGAAATACTATTTCGTCATAATCTCCTGTTGATGACGAACCGATTCTTCGTGAATGGCAATCAGAACATTTTTCATAAACTCACCATCCATCCCCATTTCAATCGCTTGGGAAATGCGGTTTTGCAAGATTTCATCATATCGTTGGGCTTGCAAGATAGGCATATTGTGCTCCTTCTTATACACGCCAATTTCTTCCGAAATACGCATACGACGAGCCAATAACTCCAACAAACTGTTGTCCAATTCATCGATCTGACGTCTCAAAGCTGTCAAGCTTTCAGTTGATTGAGTCATATCACGAATAACAAGTGTATTCAGGATAAAATCAAGCACATCAGGCGTTACTTGCTGAGCAGCATCACTCCAGGCTTTATCCGGATGACAATGCGATTCAACAATCAAGCCATCAAAATTTAAGTCCATAGCTTGTTGGCAAAGTGGCGCAATTAATTCGCGTTTTCCGCCGATATGACTTGGATCGCAGATGATTGGCAAACTAGGTAACTGGCGGTGCAATTCAATTGGGATATGCCATTGAGGCAAATTACGGTAAATTTTCTTGTCGAATGTGCTGAAGCCGCGATGAATTGCACCAATACGACGGATACCTGCATTGTAAATCCGTTCAATAGCTCCAATCCACAAATCCAGATCCGGATTTACAGGATTTTTGATCAAAACTGGAATATCAATTCCTTCCAAAGCATCTGCAATTTCTTGTACTGCAAACGGATTGGCAGAAGTTCGCGCTCCAACCCAAAGGATATCAACACCATTGGCCAAGCATTCCCGAACATGTTTAGCCGTAGCAACTTCCACCGCTGTGTACATGCCCAATTCTGTTTGAACCCGTCTGAGCCAGGGCAAACCTTCTACTCCAATTCCTTCAAAACCTCCCGGCTTTGTGCGGGGTTTCCAAATTCCTGCACGGAAAATTTTTATGCCGCGGGCAGCTAACCCACGGGCAGTTTCCATTACTTGATCTTCCGTTTCCGCACTACATGGTCCGGCAATTACGAGTGGACGCTTAGCATCGACTCCGGGTAATAAAATTGATTCGAGTTCCATAATTTTTTCAGTGAACAGTTATCAGTAACCAGTAATCAGTCACTGAAGCTGTTATTTTTATTGTTTTACTTTATATTTTAATTGAATTTGAATTATTCGTAATGCCAACTTTTATTGCTGATTGATAACCGGCAATCGTTTTACTCTTTCCAACGCATCGCCCAACATTTTTTCGTTAGCACAAAGCGAAAGGCGCACATAGCGATTCCCTTTATCTCCAAAAATAAATCCGGGCGTAATAAACACTTTTGACTCATACAACACTTTATCGGCCAGCTCGCCACTGTCTTTATAATTGGAAGGAATTTTACCCCAAAGAAACATACCTACTTGCTTGGCATCGAACTCGCAACCCAGTGCTTTCAAGATTTCTTCGGCCAAATGACGGCGATTTTGATACAATTCAATATTCATTTTCCGATGCCATTCGTCTGAATTATTTAATGCTGCAATGGCCGCCACCTGCATCGGTTTAAACTGCCCGCTATCAATATTGCTTTTCACTTTCAAAACCCACTGCACAAATTGGGCATTCGAAGCAAGCACTCCCATACGCCAACCTGGCATGTTGTGCGACTTACTCATTGAGTTTAGTTCAATACAAATATCTTTTGCTCCTTCGACCTGAAGAATGCTGAGCCTGTTTTCATTCAGAATAAAACTGTAAGGATTGTCATTACAAATAACAATTCCATGTTTTTTTCCAAAAGCAACCAACTTCTCGAACAATTGAGGGGTAGCACTTGCTCCGGTAGGCATGTTCGGATAGTTGACCCACATCAGTTTAACGTTATTCAAATCCATTTGTTCAAGCGCATCAAAATCGGGCTGCCAACCGTTGTTTTCATCCAAATCGTAGGTCAAAACCTTTGCCTGAACCAGGTTACTTACTGACGAATATGTGGGATAACCCGGATTGGGGACCAACACACCATCACCCGGATTGAGAAACGCCAACGAAACATGCAAAATACCTTCTTTGGAACCAATTAATGGTTGGATTTCGTTTGCTGGATTTAATTCTACCGAGAACCATTTCTTGTACCAGCCGGCAAAAGCGGTTCGTAGCTCCGGAATCCCGACATAAGGTTGATAACCGTGCACCTTGTCATCAACAGCAGATTGACACAGCGCTTGTATTGTTTCTTCTGAAGGCGGCAAATCAGGACTGCCAATCCCCAGGCTAATCACATTCATGCCTTTGGCATTCATATCGGCAACTTCTTTCAGCTTGGTTGAAAAATAGTATTCGCTTATCGAACTCAAACGTTCAGCAGGTATAATTGCTTTCATTATAGTTGTTGTCATTAATTAAATATTCGGAGTAATTCCTTCTGGATATTCCCCTAACGTTTTCAATTCACTGATCAAAGGCCGTATGGCCGATAACGATTGTTTATAACGTTCCAGGTCATCAAATTTAAAATCAACGTAGAACTGGTATTCCCATTCGCGGCCAATAATCGGCAACGATTGAATTTTAGTCAGGTTGATACCGTAAAACGAGAAAACCGACAATACCTTGGCCAGGCTGCCTTCGGCATGCGGCAAGGTAAATACGATGGACGCTTTATTAATCGTTTCCTCTTTTTGAATTTCTTCCACAGCCCACTCATTACCAAAAATAAGAAAGCGAGTAAAATTGTGTTTATTCGTCTCAATTCCTCTCGCTAAAATCTTTAAACCATAAATTTCCGCCGCCCGTTCACTGCAAATAGCAGCACTTCCCTGCAAATCTTTTTTTGCAATATCCCGTGCTGCAAGTGCCGTATCTTCATGCTCAACCACTTTTACACCGGGTAAGGTTTCTAAGAAATTACCACATTGCATCAACGCGATCGGGTGAGACAGCACTTCTTTGATATCGTGAATATTCTGGTCGGGCAAAGCAGCCAGGCAATGCGAAATACGTAATTTGTACTCGCCAGCAATGGACAGCTTATGCTCTTTCAGCAATTCATAGTTCTGCAACAAACTTCCGGCAATCGTATTTTCAATAGCCATTATACCGATGATGTTGGAGTCTTTCTTAATGGCTGAAAAAATATCGCGAAAAGTCACGCAAGGTATAATTTCAACTTCTTCGCCCGCGAAAAAATTCTCTGCCGCAATGCCGTGATAAGCTCCCAGTCCTCCTTGAATAGCTACTCGTTTCATAATTTTTTATTCTTTTTGGGGTAATAAAAAAAATCCTGCTCGTGTTTGAGCAGGATTTTCATGTATTTGTTTATAGATTGTTTTTTACATAATAATTATCCTGCTCTCACCTATTAAAGTAAAAGTAAAAATAAAAATATGTAAAAAATCGATTCACCATAATTGCTGTCTTTGTCCTTTAGACGCTGCAAAAGTAATATTATTTTCAATAATACAACCGGATTGTAATGAAAAAGTTCGGAAAAATTTCAATTTATCAAAGCGCCTATCCTTATAATCGCACATTAAACCCTGTATTAAAATAGATTCCGGGCATTGGATAACCGTAATTTATCTCATAGTTCTGATCCAGCAAATTGTTACCGGCCACAAACAATTCAAGCCATTTTGCGGGCTTCACTGACAAACGGGCGTTCAGCACATTGTAATTAAGCGCCTTTGTAATGGGTTGTGCAGGCGACGAATAAACGGCCGAGTAGAGCTTTTCGACATATTGGGACGAAACATTCAGGCTCCAAATTTTATAGGTGTAATTGACATTGAAATTAATTTGTTGACGAGGTGCAGCCAAAACAGGTTTATCCAAATCGAGATAACTGTAATTTGCATTGACATACAAATTCTTCATAACAATGTATTTGGCAGAAAACTCAATCCCTTTATGTGTAAAAGCGCCCAGGTTTTTTCTGGTCATGGCAGGTGGAACACCCGGCGTAACCTGAATTATATTATCACCTTTCACCACATAAGCCGTCAGGTCAAACTGCAGGCGGTTTTCTAAAAGCGCCTGCAACCAACTGGCTTCGTAGTTCATCATTCGTTCCGGCTTCAAGTCCGGGTTTGGTGCATACAGATACAATTCCATAATGGTAGGACTGCGAAAACCTTTCGACACATTGGCTTTAAACGTCGTATTTTCAGTCGGGTTATAAGTCAAACCGGCAAACGGGACAAGCTCGGAGCCATATTTTGAATTATGTTCCAGGCGAAGCCCGGCGCTCAGGTTCAGCTTTTCAAACAATGTTTGCTGGGCATACGCATACACAGCCGATTCATTCACCGTAATCAATGAATCTTTCACAGCCGTTTGATTCACTTTTCCGCCATACTGCTTAATATCCGTACCAACCGTGATGTTGCTTCCCGGAAGGAGTTTCAGCGTTTGATAAAACATCAAGCCGCTGTTCCTGTCGGTTGAATGAAAACCGTCGGACAAATCGTGCGTACCAAAGTTATGATAGAGTTTCAGTGCACCTTCCACTTTGTCATATTTGTTTTCGAGCGACAAAGACGTTTTGCCCCGGGTGATGTCAATGTTGAAAGGTGCCGGCGGGGCATAAACCGACCCGTTGTCATTACCGTTATATTTGGCAATACTGAAGTCGGCCATCAAGTCAAAGTGCTTGCTCAGCCCGTACCCCACTTTGGTGTACCCGTTGGTAATATTGAAGTCAGTATTGGCCCGGATCCCATCGGTCTGGTCATGGTTCAGTGAGGCAAAAACGCTTAGTTGATCCTTTTTATAGCCAATGGTACCGTAATACTTTTGCGTATTGAATGAGCCGTAAGCTGCCCCGAGATTGACTTTCACACCTTCTTCAACTTGTTTTTTCGTAATGATATTGATGGCCCCGGCCATGGCATTAGAACCATACAGGATGGAAGCCGGCCCACGGATGATTTCCACCTTTTCCACATCCGAAGCCACATAGGCATCGGAAAGCGGATGACCGAAAATGCCCTGGTATTGCGGGTGCCCATCGATTAAAACCAACACATCCGTATTGGGCGAACCGCTCACACCCCGAATGCTGACAGAACCTGAACCTCCGGTAGAAACGCCAAAGCCCAACACATTGCGCTCTGTAACAAATATGCCCGGGGCAAACGTATTCAGCAAAGGAAGAATATTGATTTGTCCGCTGTTTTCTATATTCTGCCTTGAAATTTGCGAGACAGACACCGGCACGATCTTACGGGAGATTTCGACTTTCGAACCCGTAACAATTATATCGTCGAGTTTGACACTATCTTTAGCGGTCGATTGAGAACAGGACAATTGAACGACAAAGAACGCTGACAGGAATAAGATGAGATGTTTTTTCATTGAATAACGGGGATTTAAACAGGGCTTATAACTAGGAAAATTGACTGCAAAATTACCCAAATATTATTATGAAACAAGAGACGGGCAACAGGACGGACCTAATTTGGGGCGCGAGCCAGCAGTTCTTGCAATTGGCCTGAATAATTTTGGTCATTTTACTGTAAAACAGGAGTAAATTTGTAATTTATTATTACAAAATGATTTGGGACAAGGCGTATTTTTTGTAATTTTGCGACCTTAATAAAAAAAATCTATCAAAAATGAATAAAATTATCAGTAAGGAGTATTTCTCGGCAAATGTGATAAAATTTGAAGTGGAAGCGCCGTTAATCGCCAAATCGCGTAAAGCCGGACACTTCGTTATGGTGAAAGTAGGATTGAAAGGCGAACGCATTCCCCTGACTATTGCCGATGCCGATTTGCAAAAAGGCACCATAACGCTTGTAGTGCAGAAAATGGGCGTTTCTTCGTCCAAGCTATGCGCACTGGAAGAAGGCGAATACATTACTGATCTGGTAGGTCCCCTCGGAAAAGCAACCCATATTGAAAATTTCGGAACCGTGGTTTGTGCATGCGGCGGCGTGGGTACAGCTCCCATGATGCCTATTGTGGCTGCATTGAAAGCTGCAGGCAATAAGGTAATCACCGTGTTGGCTGCCCGCACAAAGGATTTGATTATCCTGGAAGAACAGATGCGCGTGAATTCGGACGAAGTGATTGTGATGACCGACGATGGTTCGTACGGAACGCAAGGATTGGTGACAAACGGCATTGAATCGGTTATTAACCGCGAAAAAGTAGATTTGTGTGTTACCATTGGCCCGGCTATCATGATGAAATTCGTTAGCCTGCTGACTAAAAAATACGAAGTGCCAACGCTGGCTTCGCTCAACACCATTATGGTTGACGGAACAGGCATGTGCGGCGCTTGCCGGGTAAGCGTGGGAGGAAAAACAAAGTTTGTTTGCGTGGATGGACCTGAGTTTGATGCACATCTGGTTGACTTTGATGAGATGCTGATGCGTCTGGGTGGATACAGGGATATTGAACGCGAAGAAATGGCGAATTACAATAAACAGTGATAATTGATATAATATGAATCATAGCGAAGAAAGAGCCCAAGCCTGGCGTGAGATGTTGCGCAAAGGAATGAAAGCTAAAGAACGTACCGATATTCCACGTGTTCACATGCCGGAACTCGATGCTGAATACCGCAGCCACAGCCGGCTGGAAGAAGTGAATTTAGGATTGACCGCCGAAATGGCCATGCTGGAAGCAAAACGTTGCCTGGACTGCGTCAACCCCACCTGTATGCTGGGCTGCCCGGTTGGAATTGACATTCCCCGGTTTATAAAAAACATTGAGCGCGGCGAATTCCTGGAAGCTGCCAAAGCACTGAAAGAAACCTCGGCCCTGCCTGCCGTTTGCGGCCGCGTTTGTCCGCAGGAAAAACAATGCGAAGGCCAATGCGTTCATTTAAAGATGAAAAAAGAGGCCGTTGCCGTGGGACATCTGGAACGCTTTGTAGCCGACTACGAACGCGAAAGCGGCAATATCTCTGTTCCCGTTACAGCCGAACCGAACAATATCAAGGTGGCCGCCGTAGGATCGGGTCCTGCCGGACTGGCATTTGCCGGCGACATGGCCAAGCTGGGATACGAGGTGGTGGTTTTCGAGGCACTGCATGAAATTGGCGGGGTATTGAAATACGGTATCCCCGAATTCCGGTTGCCCAACGAGATTGTAGACGTGGAAATTCAAAACCTGCAAGCCATGGGTGTACATTTTGTAACCAATTGCGTGGTGGGGAAAACCATCAGCATACAGGATTTGGAAGACGACGGATTCAAAGGCATTTTCGTGGCCAGCGGCGCAGGCCTGCCACGTTTTATGAACATCAAGGGGGAAAACCTGGTTGGCGTCATGTCGTCGAACGAATACCTGACCCGCGTAAACCTGATGGACGCTGCCAATCCCGACTCGGACACCCCGGTGTTTAAAGGCAAAAAAGTAGCGATCATTGGCGGTGGCAATACCGCCATGGACTCGGTTCGTACGGCCCGCCGCCTGGGAGCCGAGCGTGCCATGATTGTTTACCGCCGCTCGGAAGAGGAAATGCCAGCCCGCCTCGAAGAAGTAAAACACGCCAAGGAAGAAGGTATCGACTTCCTGACTCTGCACAACCCGATAGAATATATCGGCAACGAACAAGGCCGCGTAACCCACATGTTGCTTCAGGTGATGGAGCTTGGCGAACCGGATGCTTCGGGACGCCGCTCGCCGGTGGAAATACCGGGCAAAACCGAACTGATTGAAGTGGACGAAGTGGTGGTAAGCGTGGGCGTTTCGCCCAACCCGCTGATTCCGCAATCGGTAGAAGGACTGGAAGTGAGCAAATGGGGAACGGTAGTAGTGAGCGACGACACCATGCAATCGGCCGTGCCTATCATTTTTGCCGGGGGCGATATCGTGCGCGGTGGCGCTACGGTTATCCTGGCCATGGGCGACGGACGCAAAGCTGCCAAGTCGATGGACGAATGGATCAAGAAACAGTGAACAGTCATCAGTCATCAGTAAACAGCGATAATAAAAATGCGCTTTCCGGGATTCGGGAAGCGCATTTTTTATATACCTGAATGATCCATCCAATTATCATAATTCAACAGGATATGGTCTCGTCCTAAAAGTTGGTTACAGTTATTGTTTATTTTCTAACCCTTCCCCCTTCGGGTACTTCCCTTTATCAAAAGGGAAGATCGTATGCGGGAGTTTGCGAAAAGAATATGACATCAAAAACTTCAGGCTTTGTAAAACTTCGCTCTTATGAAAAAAGCTTCGCACTTCGCAATTATCATTTTTCACTAGTGTCCGGTTGTTGAACCGGGTTTTATTCTGAAACTCTTTATTATCAGTAGTTTCAGAGGTTTTAAAAATTTTTCGATTTGAATTTTTTCCTT
>Ga0318567_10000069_pt1 | contig 46214 bp, 56 predicted proteins | sample GRESIP088b5f20_FD_203691 | JGI IMG/M metagenome (GOLD analysis project Ga0318567, IMG submission 203691) | Tropical soil microbial communities from Luquillo Experimental Forest, Puerto Rico - GRE.SIPMG.088b5f20 | ecosystem: Environmental > Terrestrial > Soil > Tropical forest > Bulk soil...
CTCTTCAATTTTTGTTATACTTTGCTTCCACGAAAACCTTTGTATATAATTATGTCCATTCTCAGCTAGCGTAATTCTCAATTCGCTATTCCGAAGGACTTGACTTAATTTATCCGCCATGTCCTGAGCATTTTTCGGTTCAACTAAGAGAGCTGTTTCATTATTAATTGCATAAGCAGCGTGCCCAGCAATACTCGTACAAACTAATGCACAACCACAGTTTAGAGCTTCTGCTGGCGGAAGCGCCCATCCTTCAGCATTACTTGGAGAGAAATATATAGCAGACCTATCGTAAATATCAATCAAATGTAATGGAGACTGAATATACTCAATCCAATCAGGAATCTTTGCACTCTTTTTATAAACACTAAAAAAAGAAACCCGGAGGTCTGGATATTTCTCTTTGCAAATCTTAATTGCTTCTAGTCCATATGTTGAACCCTTACGCTCTTCTTCTGAATATAACATGCAAATCGATCTATTAAACCTTTGATTGATTGGCGTTATAGTGTAAAACTTCTTTTTATCTATGGCATTATAAATCAATATTGGTTTTTTCTTATTAATATCTTCAAGTATTTTAGACAAATAATCATTGATTACGATATGATTTATTGGGAGTTTATACGATTTAATGATATTATCCTCCGACGAGATCCACAACTCATGATCCTGAATGAGATTAACCTTTTCGCCTTTGCATTTTGCCAATTTCTCAATTTCAAAAGCAGTAGCAAAACCTGTTGAAAAGAGAATATCTCCATTTTCAATTGTTTTATCCTTTATTTTTGAAATAGTTTTAGTTCGTATTGTTCTATTCAGAGTAAACCATTGAGGTTTAGAATTGTGGTGAAAAACATTTATTCTGATTATCCTTAACCATAATGGCATTCGATATTTTGTGTAGGGAACGAACAAAGAATGATAGACAACTACATCATGACCTAATGCAGCCAACCGGTTTGCATACTCATACATAATTTTATGTCCTCCCCCCGCTCTAAGAGGAAACGAAGGTAAAATTACATTAATTTTCATGAAGCAGTTTCTTTGAATATAAAATAATGATGGTACCAACAATCAACACTTCCGCAATCTGTGCAACAATCCAATTTAAAGCAGCAGCGACTGTTCCATAAGTAGGAATATATATAATGTTAAGCGCCACACTAAAAATTCCAATAGATAACCCGACAAATGGTGCATATCGCTGCAACCCCATACCATATAGCCCCTGAACAGTCAACAAACTGGCAATGATCACAAAAAAAGGTAATACTGAAAATAGTTTCAATAAATTTATAGATCCTCTAAATTCAGCACCTAACAACACATTTACAAACGTAGAACCAAGAAGATAAGTCAACAAACACAAAATAACTGATACTAATGCAACTGCAAGTATTGCCTTTTTAAGCAATTTCAGACCGCTGACCTTTGAATATTCAAACTCTCTGCTTATTCTAGGAAAAATTGCAATATTGACCGGCATGCTTGTCAACATAAGAATAGCCATGATTATCTTTTGGGCTCCCCCATAAATACCTATATCATAATCCGAATGATACATTCCCAGGATTGTAATGTTTGCAGTAGTATATAAACTTACAAATAAACTATTCAGAAAAATAGGAAAACTTTTACTGAATATGTTTTTATCTAGTGCTTTTCCCGATTTTGCATATCTAATTTCAAAATGCTTTATTACGTATATAAGCGCCCCTATACCAAATCCAATATAGGTCAAAGACATTACAAGAGGGTAAACAAGATAATCTGTAATTGATTTTACAAAAACGACTGTCAATATCAACCCAATCCCTTTAATCAAAATATTGAATATTGCCATTTTCCCCATTTCTTCCATTCCCTGAAAGAACCAGGTAGGAAAAAGGACAATTCCAACATTCATCAAAAAAACAAAAAGATATAACGTGAAATCGCTATTTACTTTATAAAATGTAAAATAGAGAATTACCAGACCAACGAAAGAAAGTAAAAGCAAAACGGTCTTTTGTTTGATTACACTCCAAAAAACCTGTGTAATGTGAATTTTATTCTCCTTATTTACTGCAATTTCACGCGTAGCAGAGTAATCAAACCCAAAGTTAACAATTAAAGTGAAATATGAAATAATATTTTGAGCATAAGTTATTTTCCCAAAAACATTAGCACCAAGCACCCTGACAATGTAAGGTATTATCAGTAGAGGAATTAAATAATTCGCAAACTGAAGGACACCCAACCATGTCATATTTTTGAGAATCTGACGATTGGATTTTATCGTATTTAGTGTTAAGCTCAAATTCTGTTCACTTATTCGTATTTCTCCATTTTGTCGTCAATACTCACATCTTTTTGAGAGCTTTGAATCTTGATATAGGTCATCAAGCTTTCGGCTCCAGCCTGATAGCAGGCTTCCTGCGCTTCCTTTACTACTTTCATAATGTCTTCATAACTTCCCTCCATTACGGTTTCAAAAGGTGTAACCTTGTATCTTAATCCTGAAGCTGCAATGACTTCAATAGCTTTATCAACTAAGGCATATGGATGAACTGAAGACGAACTTGGTAAAATTTGTAATGCAATATTAACGGTTTTATTCATTTTGTTGGCAATTTACGAAATATTAAGTTGAAACGGTGATTGTAATTAAAAATTGTGCAAGAAATCTAACATTTACCCTGTTTAATCGGAGCAAATTATCTATTCCTAAAACGAAAAAAACCCGAAATTTCTTTCGGGTTTTTTATAATATCCAAGTTTACCGAATCTTTATTCAGCAACTTCTTCTGTAGCAGCAACCTCTGCAGGAGTTTCTTCCACAGCTGCTTCTGCGGCAGCTGCAATTGCTTCAGCTTTTTTCTTAGCTAATTCGGCAGCTTTTGCTTTGTTTACTTCTACTTCAGCAGCCAAACGAGCTTTAGCAGCAGCTTGTTTCTCTGCAGCCAATTGTTCCTTTGTTTTAGTAAGGTTTGATTCTTTACTTGATTTCCAAGCTTCGAAACGTTTGTCAGCTTCGGCTACATCGAATGCACCTTTTTTGGCACCTTCCAGCAAGTGTTTTTTCAACAATACACCTTCGTTAGAAAGGATATTGCGGGTTGTGTCGGTTGGTTGAGCACCAGTTGCCAACCAATACAAAGCACGCTCGAATTTCAAGTCGATTGTTGCAGGGTTGGTGTTTGGGTTGTAAGAACCGATACGTTCGATAAATTTGCCATCACGTGGCGCTTTGCTGTCTGCGATCACGATATGATAGTAAGCATATCCTTTACGACCGTGACGTTGCAATCTGATTTTTACGGGCATTTTTTTTATTATTAAATGATTATACCTAATGCTTTTTCTCGAAAAGCGGTTGCAAAGATAGCGTTTTTATTTGAAAATAAAAAGATTGAAGAAAACTTGTTGTTGATAAGTTGTCAATTACTCATTAAACACCCAAGCACTTTCAAATCTGCTATCTGCTTTTCGGAGGCTTTGCATGTATGAATTTGCTTTTTCGTTGCTTGAAAATGATTGGATGGAAACGCGATACATTTTTTTTGAATGCGACAATACATGAGCTTTAGCAAATTTATCTTTAATTAGTTCATCGCAAAAACGCTGAGCCGATTCCTGAGAAGGTAAACTAGCTACAATCACATGATAATTGTCAACATCATCAGTTTTCTGAGTGGCTGTTTTGATTGGCTCGACTATATCTGATTTTTTTTTCTCTACTTTTTCTGTTTTAGCTGCCTTAATTTCAGCGGTCTTAATCTCGACATTCTGGTTATTGGGATCTTCAAGCGAGTGCACAAACGGCAATGACACCAAGCTTGCATAATCTGTTTGCCGAACATCGGTTATACGTGGAGAAACTAAAAACAAACCAAGAAGCAACATGGCAGCAACAGCAAATTTCACCATCTTATTCGAAGGCATGGAAATAGTAATATTTCTATGTTCCTTCACTACATGAACTTCTTTTGGTGCAATATATAAATCGGACAGTCCAATATTTTGAGGCAAAAAATTAGATTTATAAACCGGATTAAACGTAAGTGAACCCGAATCATTTTTTTGCAGAATACCCAAATCTCCAATTATAATGTTGCCGTTTGCATTTAGCTGAGTATTGATGTATTCAACTTTAGTATCAATATACTCAACAGCTTTTCGATAACTTATTTGTTCTGCCCTGGAAATCTCAATAGCCAATAAGCCATCTGCATTATTCAACAAAGCATTGAAACCAATGGTAGCATGTGGTGGTGTGATACGGTCGGAAAGGAGCTTGGCCGATTGCATTTGAACTATAAAACCACCTAAATTTGGCACAACCACATAATCATGTTGCGACAAAAGTTTTTCGATATGTTGATAGAATTTTTCCACGCTGCAAAAGTATGACAAAGCAATCAGACGAAGATTTTTTGGAACAAAAAGTTATCAACAAGTTGTTAGACCCAAGTAAACAATGTATCTTTGTCCTACTAAAAAAACACAATCTTAAAATGGGAAAAACAATTTTAATAACTGGTGGTGCCGGCTTTATCGGTTCGCATGTAGTTCGGCTATTTGTAACAAAATATCCCGATTATCAAATCATTAATTTAGACGCATTAACTTATGCCGGCAATCTGGAAAATCTGAAAGATGTAGCCAATGCTCCAAACTATAAATTTGTAAAAGGTGACATTACCGATGATAAATTTATTCCTGAATTATTTGCAACTTACCAATTCGATGGAGTAGTTCACCTTGCTGCCGAATCGCACGTTGACAGATCAATCACCGACCCTTTTGCATTTATTCGCACGAATGTTTTTGGCACGGCAAATTTATTGAATGCAGCTAAAGAAGCCTGGAAAGGCAACATGGAGGGTAAACGTTTTTACCATGTTTCAACCGACGAAGTATATGGTGCCCTGGCATTTGATGGAACGTTTTTCACAGAAACAACCAAGTACGACCCACATTCTCCATATTCGGCCAGCAAAGCTTCATCAGACCATTTTGTACGTTCATACCACGATACTTATGGTTTACCTGTTGTTATTTCAAACTGTTCGAACAACTACGGAGCAAATCATTTCCCTGAAAAGCTGATTCCGCTTTCAATCAACAATATCAAAAACAATCGTCCAATTCCAATTTACGGAAAAGGCGAAAACGTTCGTGACTGGTTATTTGTAAATGACCATGCCCGCGCAATCGACATCATTTTCCATACAGGAAAAAATGGCGAAACATATAATATTGGCGGCAACAATGAATGGTCAAATATTGACTTGATTCATGCCCTGTGCAAAATCATGGACAAAAAACTGGGACGGGAAGAAGGAGAATCGGCCAAACTAATCACTTTTGTGAAAGACCGCGCCGGACATGACTTGCGTTATGCGATTGACTCGAGCAAACTTCAACGCGAATTGGGCTGGAAACCTTCATTGCAATTTGAAGAAGGCTTGGAAAAAACAGTTGATTGGTATCTGGCAAACCAAACTTGGATGGACAACATTATAAACGGTGATTATCAAAAATATTACGAAAAGCAATATTCTGAAAGATAGAATTACTGTAATACACCTACAGAGCGGGCTAGTCAATATCTTGATTAGCCCGTTCTGTACAAAGCCAACTCACTATCACAGCAAGTTGGCTCTTCAATATTAATCCCGAGGGATTAACAAACAAAATATATCTTCGGGGTTCTATTGACTCTTACATTTTTTCAACTTCATCTGGTCCATCTTCATCTGTATTCAGTGAGAAGCCATACTTCATTTGCCCCTTGCCTAACTTTCCGCTATTCCAAATAAGACTTAGTTCAGTTTTAGTTTTTGCTACAATTAGTTCGTCGGCATTGTCTTTACCTAAACTACGGTAATAAATATGAGTACTTTCACCTTTACTTCTGGTTTCGAGTGTAGTTTCAAACTTACCGGCTTCCAACACCGCATTTAAATCTTTTTCAAATGCTTTCATTATCGGGGAATCATTCGCAGCTTTTAATGTAAGGATCTTAGTCGCTTTCATTTTATTGCCCGAATTAGGATCCTTTACTTTAGAAACATTCCCTTTAGATGACGCTGTCATCATTCCATTTCCTCCAACAGAAACATACTCGAAATGTTCATCTTCACTGTATTTTTCGAAGAGGCTTTGAAGTGTTTGCGCCTGGCTTGCCGCTACAATTAGTAGCACGGCAACTAATAAAATTGTTCTTTTCATGTTCTTAATTATTTGTGTTACGAGTTTTATTTAATTCAATTATCTCATCTTTTACTGTTCCATTTTTACGGGCTGCAACACGAAGATTCTCTTTTAATGCCTCCATATCTCTCAGTGGCTTCAATCCATTTTGCAACATTTCATTCACATCACTCATCTTTTTCTCTGCATATTTTTGTGCATACTCCGGATCGTTAATCCGGCGTCCGTGAATAATAGCATAATCTCTTTCCGACCGCGGATACTGAGTCCACAAAGCTAATACTAGAGCCGCTGCAATTCCAGAATAGGAAAACGTTTTAATCCAGAAATGCTTTACTTCGCGTTGTCGAGGTAGTATTTTCAGCTGTGGAATAATGGCAGTTTCTTGCTTTTCCTGATCAAAGGCCTCGAATAATGCCCGGTACGGCGCATATTCTGATTTTACATTTCCTGATAAAAAGTAGTTTTTCAACTCTTTCTCTTCCGCAAGCGACGTTTCGCCCCGAAAATATTTTTCCAATAATTCATTCATCTTTTCCATACGGTTTCCTCCACACGTTTTTGTTCATATATAATTCTTTCTCTGATTTTTTGACGCGCCCTCGATAAATTGACACCAACAGCATTTTCAGTTAGCGAAGTTACGTATGCGATTTCGGTTATTTCCATCCCCTCCACATCACGCATTCTGATAATAATCCGCTGCAGTTCGGGCAACCCATCTATCATTTTCCGGACACGCGTTGCCAGATCCTTTTGTTCTATTTGCTGATGTGGATTCGGTTCTACAAATTCCACTTCAGCAGGAAGTTCATCTTCATCGCGTTGCTGCCTTATCGTATCCAAACACAAATTTCGCATAGCTCTCATGGTAAATGCCGGTACATTTTCTACCTCATCAAGCTTACTCCGTTTCTCCCACAATTTTAGATTCAGCTCCTGAACTGCATCTTGAGCTGCCTCTGCATCACGAAGAATCGATTTTGCCAATCGAAACAGCTTATCGGAAAGCACGAGTATTTGAGTATTAAATTGATTTGTGTCCATACACTTATAATGACGTAAGAGAATTGAACATCTTACATCAGACATCCAACTTTTTTTTGAAAAACAAATACCGATTCAGGTGCTATTTGGAATACCAAACAAATAGATCGTTATATTCCAAACACTTAAACACACGAAACCCGTGAATACAGCCTCCCCCTTTCCGCTAAATAATTTGCAAAAAAAGCGATCTCTTTGTCTTTACTCCAGAGAGGGAAGCGAATAATAGGGACAATCCAAACAATGTGTTTATCAAACAAATCATACAACAAAAAACAGGATTCGCGTGTTTCAGGTATTTAAACAAATCACTTCGCTGAAAAGGAACGAATAAAAAGATTATAACTGCTTACATGGATTTTCAGGCAACTGAATTACGAAGATAACAAAAACAGTTTTTATACAAAAATAAGGAAAGTTTAATGATTGGAATTTTATTAGGGATTTTTTTCGTAATTTCGGCTGCTTTTGACAGACCATTCTCCTTCATTATATAAAGTATCAGTATGAGAATTAAATTCACACAATCACAACTTCAGAACATGGTGAAAATAGCACTATTCGCCTGTTTAGTAGTGCTTATTGTATTTCTATATCCATCCGAAGACAAATTCAAGTATCAATTTGAGATTGGAAAACCATGGACTTATGAATTGATTACAGCTTCGTTCGACTTCCCAATTTACAAAAGTGATCAGCAAGTGGCGAAGGAAAAAGAAGATATTCTGAAGGATTATGCCCCTTTTTACAAGTTGGACACGACCGTTATTGACCGTCAGCTAAAAAAACTTTATTCTGATTTACAAAAAAAAGGAGAAGGATCACCACGCATCCCGAACTACATAAAGAACAAGTTCAGATCAATTTATACTACCGGTATCATTTCGGTGGATGAGTACAACAAATTACTCAACGAGAAAAGAGAAAATATCTCGTGCATCTTGCCAAACCGTATAACGCACCAACTTCCGGTGACAAAGGTTTATACACCCAGATCGGCCTACGAAGAGATAATGAACGATACGCCAACCACACTCAAAGCCTATGACATCAATCTATATTTGTCCGAAAATTTGAGATACGACAGCATTACATCCGAAATTGCCAAGAATGAACTATTGAAAAACCTTTCACTCACCTCGGGCATGATTCAGTCGGGCGAACGGATTATTGGCCGTGGCGAAATTGTAACCCCAGGAATTTACCTGGTTCTGCACTCCCTGAAAATAGAATCGGAAAAAAGGAAAACGTCACTCCAACAGTCATCGATTGTTGTTATTGGTGAAGTTATCATGATACTCGGTTTAATGACTCTGCTATTTTTATACATTTACCTTTTCCGTCCGCGTATTTACGATAGCGTCAGTAATCTGATATTTATCCTGCTACTGATTCTCATGATTGTAGCTCTGACGGCATTTACGATCCGCTACACCACGTTGAGCTATTATGTTGTTCCGTTTGCGCTACTGCCCATAATTATTCGTGTATTCTTCGATTCAAGAACGGCTTTGTTTGCCCATATCATCACGGTGTTGATAATTTCATTTATGGTTGACAATGCCTTTCAATTTATTTTGCTGCAAATCACCATCGGAATGGCAGCCGTATCGAGTTTGAAAGACATGTCGCAACGGTCACAATTAGCGCAAACCGCTTTGTACATATTCTTGAGTTATTTATTGATGTATCTGGCCTTCGAGTGTGTTTCGGAAGGCGATGTTCAGCGCATCAATTTACAATACATCGCCTATTTCGGAATCAGTAGCGCATTTTTGCTGTTTGCATACGTATTGATTTATTTCTTCGAAAAGATATTCAACCTTGTATCGAGCGTAACCCTAGTAGAACTAACAAACATCAACAGTGACTTGATGATGGAATTTTCGGAACGGGCGCCGGGTACTTTTCAACATTCGCTCCAAGTATCCAACCTGGCCACCGAGGCTGCAAAAAAGATCAATGCTAATAGTTTGCTGGTTCGTACGGGAGCCCTTTACCACGATATCGGGAAGATGAAGCACCCCGAATATTTTATCGAAAACCAAATGGGCGGAAAAAATCCGTTGATCGAATGTGATTTTGAGGAAGCATCAAAAATTGTCATTAACCACGTTACCGATGGCGTTGAAATAGCCCGTAAGAGTCATTTACCGCAACAGATTATCAATTTTATTGGCACTCACCACGGTTTTGGCAAGACCAAATATTTTTACAACTCGTATATCAATGCCAATCCGGATAAAAAGCCAGATGAAGCTGTTTTCACCTATCCCGGACCGCTTCCCAACAACAAAGAAACGGCTATTCTGATGATGGCTGATGCAGTGGAAGCCCGCTCCAGAAGCTTATCGGAATATACCGACGACAGCATAGACGAAATGGTAGAGACTATGATTGATGGGCAAATTGCCGAAGGAGCATTTAAAGATGCACCAATTTCATTCCGGGACGTGGAGCTGGTAAAATCGGTCTTCAAAGAAAAAATCAAGAACATTTACCACAACCGGATAAAATATCCGGAATTGAATAAAAAATAATACGCGCAACCTCCAAACCGGATAACAGTTTGGAGGTTGTGCGTATTAGTACTTATTTGTAGAATCAATTGTTTGCAATTTTCTGTACTGCATCGTACACCGGCACCAGATACCCATTCTCAAACCGGCAAAGCACACAAATGTTCCCAACGGGCTGACCACTCACCCACTCCAACGGGAGTTCTTTGCCCTCGTAGGTTACTTTGGATAGAAATGATTTCCCCACTTTGAACAGCAAGTCATAGTCCTGGGTCTCGAAATGCAACTTCATTTTATCAAAGTTTTCAGTCTCAAATTCGCATTTGTAAACTGCCTGTTCGGCACATTCGGTACGCAGGTACAAAGCCCGGTGCACCAATACCGGAGAACTGCTTTTCTGGGCGCTGATGTGGGCCGCAGGTATTTCACCCCTGAAAACCTTTTGCCCATCTTGCAATATCTCAATCTCCGAAATATGTTCGGCAAGCAATTGCGAGACATGAATCAAATCATTATAATGAAAAAACTCTTCCCAGTTATTGAATATAGTCGTGTCCTGGGGCATATAGTTACCCAGAACCAGCTCTGCGGCAACGCCGGTCAATTGTATGGTTATTTTAGACATAATTTTGTTCCTTTTTTTATTCCCTCATCGTAAACGGGCACAAATTTACACAAATTAAACTTTTCCGGAAGCAGTAAGCTCCTGCAACATGCAGGACATAAACTTTTGCAAACGGAAATCTCCTGCAAACTGTGGGAGATAAACCTTTGCAAACAATAAGCTCCTGCAACTTGCAGGAAATAAACCTTCGCGAACAGTAAGCTCCTGCAAACTGCGGGGGGATAAACTTCTGCAAACAATGAAGTCCTGCAACATGCAGGACATAAACTTTTACGGACGGAAATCTCCTGCAAACTGCGGGAAATAAACTTTTGAAAACAGTGACCTCCGGCAACAGGTGTTGGAAAATCGAATTATACTTCTGTTTCAATTATAATTTCCCTGAATCCGAGATGATGCATAACCTCACGCAGAATAAGAAGGGTGGCAGCAAACGCATTGGTAGTTGGCAAAGTATCCTGACTTGCCGGACGCCCTGATATGATAGCAGCCAGACGATTAAACACCTGTTCCATGTCCGCGCGTGCCAGCGTTATTCCCTGTTCGCTTTCGGCAAAAACAGTTTGCGCAGCCACTTCCCGGACACTTGCATCCCGGGTGTATAAATTCGAATCCGGTACGAGCAATTTGTGCAAGGGCATCACCTCATCTTCAACTACCTGAATGGCTTCCTCCACTTCGGCGGCCGTAGGCGGATGGTGCCTGAAAAACTCGCGGGCTGTTTTTTCAGTACCAATATCAAACAGCCAGATATTATTAGGCTCCACACTATCTTTGCCTTGTATTATAAAAGTGTATTCATTATCAATGTGAAGTACGGCAACCGGCACATCCTCCACCACCTGTTGTCTTGCAATATGGTAAAAGTCATTAGCCTTCTGTTGAATCTCTAATGGGATAGTAGTTTTCATAATCAATTTAGCAAATGGATAAAAATAGAACTGCAAAAGTACGACATTCAGGTTGAATACAAGGCTGATTATTTACAATTCTTCAATCTGAACCGAAATACCCTCACGCTGCAATAATGCCAATGATTTAGAACAAATAGCCGAACTACAAACCAACGATACTCTCATAGCGGGTTCTACAGCTTGTATTTGTCTGGATATTTCTACAATCTTGGTTGCATCCTTTTGAATGATGCGGCTTTTGATCAACTTCACAATGGCAATATGGTTATCACCAACAACACGCAGTTTTACCCGAGCCGGCAAGTTGTAAGCAGAAGGATTTAATTCCATAGGCATAAAGTAAAATTCTATTATCGTGCTTCTTCAAAAGCTTTCAATCGTTCTTCAAGCACAGTCATTTGATCCATCCGCACAAACGACACGCAAGCACGCAATCCGTTGGGATTTTCACTGCCTGTAATGGCCAGCGAAATGGCACTGATGCCATAATACAGGAATTCTTTCATCAACTCGGCACTCGTCATGCCCGGATAAGCAATGGTAAAGTAGAACCCATCGGCCAATTCCCGGTCTTCATCATTGTACACAATATAAAACCCATACTTTAGAAACATGGCTTTCATCAGGCGTGCCTTTTCGCCATACGCATGAAGCTCTTTCACAAAATCCAATTCTCCATCGTTCACCGCTTTCAGCATAGCCGCCAATGCGTATTGTGCCGAGTGCGAAGTGCCTGCCGTGGTAGCATACAGCACACCGTACGAAATAAAATGCCCAAACACATCACTGGTGAAATACTGCTTTAGATTCGGGTAATGACGTATTCGCAACTTTTCGGACGTAATCATCAAGCCAATGCGTTGCCCGGCATAACTAAATATCTTGGAAGCCGAAAGCAGCAGCACATAATTGTCGGTGTAATGAGCCACCGTAGGTTGAAACGGCGCAACGCCCGGCACACCGTAATGCTGGCGGAAATCCATCGCAAAATACGCCAGGTCTTCAACCACAATTGCATCATATTGGGTAGCCAACTCTCCAATCGTTTTCAATTCGCTCTCCGAAAAACAAATCCACGAAGGATTATTCGGCGACGAATAACAAATGGAACAAATATTACCCTCTTTCAGGTAAGATTCCAACTTTTCACGCAGCTTTTCTCCCCGGAAATGAAGAATATCGAACGACTTGAAAGGCAAGCCCAACAAATGCAACTGCGATTTATTTACCGGAAAGCCCGGATCGATAAACAGCGTATAAGGTTTGTCGGGATTAGTTCGCCCCGCGGCCAGCAATGCTGCAAAACTTCCCTGCATCGCTCCCACCGTGGGTACGCAACAGGCCGGAGACACATCCAGGTTCATAAACAAATTGGCAAAACGTGCCATCTCAGTCTTAGCAAACGGAATACCTTCAATATGCGGATATTGCGTAGCAAGCCCTTTATCCAATGCTTCTTTTTCGGCAGCAATGGCAATGTCCGAAGCAGGCAACCCCGGTACTCCCATTTCCATGTGGATAAATTCCTGACCGCTCCTCTCTTCAATCTGCGACACAAGCCTGCCCACCTCGCGAATAGATAGACTGGTAATATCCGACTCTCCAAATTGGGCAAACAGGGAATCGACAAGTGATTTTTCTATTATCATATCCTTATAGCAATATAAATTCATTTCTTCCGGTTATCCACCACCCGCACCGCTTTTCCTTCGCTCCGCGCAATAGTCTTGGGTTCTACCAACGTAACTTTCACGCTCAAGCCAATGGCACTGTTAAGTGCATGCGATATTTTGCGCGACAGGTTCTGCAAGTCTCGAATCGTATCAGTCAGTCTGGTTTCATCCAGTTCTACTTTCAGTTCCAGTGTGTCCAGATTATTATCCCGGTCAACATAAAGCATGTAATGCGCACTGGTTTCGCCCAGCTCCAACAGCACATGTTCAATTTGCGATGGGAAAAGGTTCACGCCGCGGATAATAAGCATATCGTCGCTACGTCCGGTAATTTTTTTCATCCGCACCGAGCTACGCCCGCATTCGCACATTTCACGGTTCAAAGTCGAAAGATCACGGGTGTTATACCGGAGGAGCGGAATACCCTCTTTGGTCAATGTTGTGAATACTAATTCCCCTTCTTCACCATCCGCCACAGGTTGCTTCGTATCAGGATGTACAATTTCCGGGAAGAAATGATCCTCGTGTACATGCAGTCCGGCATGGCAAATACAGTCATTAGCCACACCCGGTCCCATAATTTCGCTCAGTCCATAAATGTCATGTGCCCGGATTCCCCATTTCTTTTCCAATTCCATGCGCATATTTTCAGTCCAGGGTTCTGCACCAAAAACACCTGCTTTCAATTTCATGTCAGCCAACGAATAACCATTTTCAGTCAAAGCATCAGCCAAGTGTAATGCATACGAAGGTGTGCAAGCCAACACCGTAGAACCAAAATCGGACATCAATTGCAATTGCCTGCGCGTATTTCCACCCGAAATGGGAACCACCGAACAACCCACCGTTTCAGCCCCATAATGAACCCCCAATCCGCCTGTAAATAACCCGTACCCATAAGAAATCTGCATAATATCGTCCGACCCTATTCCAGCCATTGTCAAGCAACGAGCCACTACTTCGCGCCAGTTTTCAATATCATTTTTGGTATAACCCACCGTGGTAGGCTTTCCGGTTGTGCCACTCGAAGCATGTACCCGCACAATGTCCTTCATCGGTACAGCAAACAATCCGAACGGATAATTATCGCGCAAATCGGTTTTATAGGTAAAAGGCAGCTTTACAATATCGTCGATAGACTGGATATCGGATGGTTTCACACCCATTTCATCCATTCGGCTACGATAAAAAGCCACATTGTTATACACCCGGTCTACTAACTGTTTTAATCGCTCACTTTGCAACGCCCGCATATCCTGACGGCTCATGCACTCAATTTCTTTATTCCAAATCATGTTTTTGTTTCCTGATATTAGCTTCTTGCGGTATTATTTGTCTATCTAGCCTTGTTCTTTGAACTGATTATTTCAAATCTTCTTCTCGAATGGTTTTCAATCCATTAGTCAGAATAACTTCCACTGCCTTTTCACAGTTATCGGTACGTACCATTAAAATAGATTTGCTTCCGAAGCTAAATGCATACACATACTCTATACAAATATCGGCTGCAGTAAAAAGATCAAGAATTTTCGACATAGAACCCGGGGCAGCATCCATTTCCAACGAAAGGATATCATGGACACGGACGGTAAATTGTTCTGTACGCAAGGCCTGAAGGGCTTTCTCAGGATCAGAAACGATAGCACGCAAAATGCCGTAATCGCTCGAATCAGCAACAGTTAGTGCAACGATATTAATATTGTTCTTGGCCAGGACAGATAGTATCTGGTTCAAATGCCCGGTTTTGTTTTCCAGGAAAACGGAGAGTTGTCGAATCGTCATGGTATTATCTTTGAGGTTTGTGATTTCTTTCGAAAACACAAATTTACACAATTTGGTGGAAAACAGAAGTCTTTCCTTACAAATTAATAGAAAAAAGAGGTAGAAATGATGAACTCTCGAAATAAGTAGTTTTTCGGGTCGCAAATATAGAACATTTGAAATCAACCAAAACAGAAACGCTTCTAAATAGCTTTATTGAAAAGCATTTAGAAGCGTTTAAATGAGGTACCTGGCGGATTCGAACCGCCGTAATCGGTTTTGCAGACCGGTGCCTAGCCACTCGGCCAAGGTACCTTGTTTTCGGTGTGCAAAGATAGTATTTTTTTAGTTTCAGCCAAAGCTTTTAGAGTGGAATTGACTAAAAAACTCAAAACTTATTGTGGCTTTGGTCCATCTGGAGGCCTATGATCGTGAAAATCACGCAACAATTTACGTTTAAATTCCCGTTCGGCCTTATAATATTTGAACAGGGTTTCTGGTTGCAGCAGCTTTCGCAGTTTCAGATGGTAATTCTTGAATAATTGAACTTCCCGAAACTCAAAATCAACATATTTATCATTTAGTTCTGCATAATTTGGCTTCGTTTTCTTTACATCTTTAAGTGCCGACCTGAAAAACTCGCGCTTTTGTTGATGCAAATCCCACACCGACTTTTCATATTCCATAAAAACCGGTTGAACTGCTTCAACTTCTTTTGGAGTCAACTGAACTTCAGACATCAAAGTTTGCCATTTTTGCATATGCATATCTTCAATCTTAGGAAATCCTTCGTTTTCAGCAGCATAAAGAAAACTACTCAATGTCAGCAATATTCCAAACAGGCCGCATTTCATCATGCTCGTAATATTCATTTTGATCTGATTTATAATTTTATTTGTTCGATTCATCTACGTAATAATCCACAAGCGAAGTTTCATCAACCTGAGAGAGTACGTACGTTTCGTAATTATCAGCATTTCTAGCCAGTGTTCTTTGATGAGAAGCATAAAATAACTGCCCCATAACTACTACGCCAACAAACATGGCGGCCATAAACATCCAAGATTTAAATACATTCCGCCCAACCACATGTTTATGCCCAATCTGATCCTCAATTTGAAGAGCAAACTGATTAAAGTAATTTTCAGGAACTCCAAATGGCAATTCCTTTCCAACTTTTTCCAACAATATATTTTCTCTGTTTGTCATACAATTACTTTGACTATTTGAGTTTGATTAGGTTTAGTTTCGCATATATTTTTAACCCTAAAAATAACTTTATACGAACCTGATTATTTTATTCTTCTTCCGAAAAGAGTTTTTCGATTTTCTTTACAGCATAATGATAAGAAGCCTTTAACGCCCCGACACTTGTCCCTAAAATTGCTTCCATTTCTTCATAGGTTATATCATCAAAATACTTCATATTAAAAACCAACCGCTGCTTCTCCGGCAACGTCAAAATGGCTTTTTGCAACTTCATTTGTAATTCATTACCGTTGAAATAGGTATCAGCTTGCAGGTTTTGCAACAATGTTTCATCTACATCATCAATCGAATTTTGAGTTCTCATCCGCTTGCTCGTCAGAAACGTAAGCGTTTCATTCGTCGCAATCCGGTATAACCAGGTTGAGAATTGTGAATCTCCTCTGAAACCATCAATCCCGTTCCATGCTTTCATAAACGTATTTTGCAATACATCATTGGCATCTTCGTGCGAAAGCACCATTTTACGGATGTGCCAATACAGCCGTTCCTGATAGGTACGAACCACTATGGAAAATGCACCGCTTCGGCTTTTCGGTTGGCTAAGTTGAAGTAGTAATTCCTCTTCTGTTGGACTCATACTTTATGAATGATGGAACTATGCAAATTTAATCCTTTGATTTCTTGTTCGACTATTCTAAATGGCAATGGTTTAATGACTGCCAGATTAATTCACCCGGGTAATATCAGTCCGTCCGGCAAAAAAACGAATTATATTTTGTGCAGCAAATTTACCGATTTCACTCCGGGCTTCAATGGTAGATGTTCCATTGTGCGGAGCTAAAACCACATTGTCAAGCATCAAAAGCTCTTGACTTATCTGAGGCTCAAACTCATACACATCCAGTCCGGCAGCATAAATCTGACGGTTCTTTAAAGCCTCACCCAATGCAGCCTCATCAATCACCTGACCCCGGGCAGTATTTATCAGTATAGCTGTTGGCTTCATTTGTTGTAATCTACCACGGTTAATCAGATGATGCGTTTCATCTGTCAGTGGAGTGTGGAGCGACACTACATCACTAATTTCCAACAACTCATCAAGTTCCACTCGTTTCGCTTGATAAAGAGTTTCAATTTCAAGAGGAAGCTTTGTGCGATTATAATACACAATTTTCATCCCACTAGCCAATGCACGTCGGGCCAGCGATTGGCCAATGCGTCCCATGCCAATGATACCAAGCGTTTTACCATAAAGCGTTTGTCCCAGATTTTCCATTACACCCCATTTCAACCCATCTTGAATCCTCAATTTCCGATCGCACTCGGCTACACGGCGGGTAGCAGACAGCATTAGTGCAAAGGCTTGCTCTGCTGTAGGTTCAATCACTGGATCAGGCGTATTGGTTACAACAATTCCCTGGCTTGAAGCATATGCTACATCAATATTATTATAACCAACTCCGTAATTCGCAATAATTTTTACCCGTCCTTTTGCCGCATCAATCACATCTCGATCTACTTTGAATATAAAAGTTGGAATAAACGCATCGAATGATGGTAATAACTGTATAACTTCATCTTTGGTAAAACTATCATTTTCTGGAAAAACAACTTCAAAATGTTCTTTCAATTCCGAAAACCCTTCCGGAATCAAACGGGTAGAGACCAAAACACGCATAATATAACCTTTTTAAAATATAATACCTGATTAAATGAGAATGAACAAATGTACAGAGTTTAGATGACACAAACAAAGAAAATCCCCATTAGTTCGGTAGAATTAATGGGGATTTCCTTTGCAACTCGGGTGATTAGAAATTCACTTTAAATTCCACTCTTCGATTTTTTGACCTTTCAATAGGTGTTTTATTTCCATTAACCGGCACAGTTTGACCAAATCCTTTTGCCGTAAGTCTTGAAGCATCTACTCCATTAGTTACTAAATAATTCTTTACCGCATCGGCACGCTTTTGCGATAGCTCCAAATTTTTAGCCGGAATGCCTTGATTATCCGTATGACCATTAATTTCCAGATTATAAGATAGATTTTCCTTCATAACATTGACAACCTTATCCAAAATAGCATTCGATGTTTTTTTAATTATATCTTTTCCAGGTTCAAACTGGATTCCAAGCAGTGCTTGGGCAAATATTTTCTTTACTTCTGCCTTAATTTCCGGACAACCTTTATTTGACGCTACCCCTGGAACATTCGGACACTTATCCAGATAATCAGGAACGCCATCACCGTCACTATCCAACGGACAACCGTTGGCGTCTACTTTTAAACCTCGCAGAGTTTCAGGACATTTATCAACATTATCAGGAACGCCATCGCCATCCGAATCTATCGGGCAACCCGTAGCATCAACTTTGATGCCTGCCGCTGTATTGGGACATTTATCCAGATAATCAGCAACGCCATCGCCATCCGTATCAAACGGACAGCCATTGGCATTTACTTTAATGCCATTAGGAGTATCCGGACATTTGTCCAAATAATCAGCAACGCCATCTCCATCTGAATCTATCGGACAACCGGCAGCATCAACCTTAACACCAACCACTGTATTGGGACATTTATCTAAATAATCAGGAACACCATCACCATCACTATCTAACGGACAACCAGAACCATCTACTTTTACACCTTTAGGCGTGTTCGGACACTTATCAAATTTATCGGGCACACCATCCCTATCAGCATCCTGTGGATTTCCAAACGAAAATATGACAGCAAGTGAATGTTCTGCAAATGCATCGTTGTGATTATTTAAACGCAAATTATCACGATAATCATTGTTCGTAAAGTTATAGATAAACTTATACTGCACAGCCAAACTCTTATTAAACTGATATTTCAATCCGGCTCCAAACGGAACAATAGCATCAGTTCCTTTAGCATTTATTCCATAAGCCTGGGTTTGTTTATTTTGAGTACCTGCTGCATAACCCGCCAATCCCCATCCTAACTCTACAAAAGGTGATAGTCTAGAATCTTCACTAAACAAATAACCATTATTAAGCTTATAGTGAAGAAATAAGGTTCCTTCATACTTTTGCCCCCAAAGGCTGGTGTAAAAAGCGCTTTTAGGGAAATACCCGTAATCGCCATAGTTTCCCTGAAGTCCAAGATCGAACGATGGAGAAATATAGGCAGCAACCGAAAGGCCACCAAACTTATAAAAAGCTTGATTTGAATTAAGAATTCCATTGCCCAAATCTCCTTTATACTCATTTTTCCCTATTGATACACCAACAGCAAGTCTTGTATCAGTTGTTTGAGCACTTACCAGCAGCGTTGCCGACAGCAATCCGATTAAAACCAAATTTCTATATTTCATCCACTTACAATATTACAATCAAATAAAATGACCCATTTTTAAAACATGAATTTGCTCAAGACCAACGAGTATTTATACGTACAATGGACTCTTAAACAAATGGCTGCAAATATAATCAAATAAATATTAATTTCGCAGGAATAAATATTCACACAGTATAAAATAATCAGATTAATTTTGCAATCATATTTGCATATAATCATGTATTTGAACAAAAAAAAGAATCGTCATTAATTCTTCTGAACTAATGACGATTCTAAAATACGTAACTTCTACGTTTAGAAATTTACTTTGAATTCAACTCTTCGGTTCTTAGCTCTTCCTGCTGCCGTTGCATTATCAGCAACAGGTACTGTTTGACCAAATCCTTTTGCTACTAGTTTCGAAGCATCTACTCCACTCTTAGTCAAATACGCTTTAACTGCATCGGCACGTTTCTGAGACAATTCAAGATTCATCGCAGCTGCACCCTGACTATCAGTATGCCCGTTGATTTCAAGATTGTAAGATGGATTTTCTTTCATCACTTTCACAACCTTATCCAAAATTGCATAGGACGATTTTTTAATCACATCTTTTCCTGATTCAAATTGAATGCCTTGTAAAGCTTGAGCAAAGATTTTCTTAGTTTCAGCTTTCACTTCCGGACAACCTTTATTGGCAGCTATACCGGGAACATCAGGACATTTATCCAAATAATCAGGGATACCATCACCATCTCTGTCGAGCGGACAACCACTTGCATCTACCTGAACACCTTTAGGAGTATTCGGACATTTATCGAGATAATCTGGAACACCATCACCATCAGAATCAAGCGGACAACCATTTGCATCTACTTTTACACCCTTAGGAGTGTTCGGACATTTATCCATATAATCAGCAACACCATCGCCATCCGAATCAAATGGACAGCCTGCAGCATCTACTTTTACACCTTTTGGAGTATTTGGACATTTATCGAGATAATCAGGGACGCCATCACCATCAGAATCAAGCGGACAACCATTTGCATCTACTGCTGCACCGGCCGGGGTATCCGGGCATTTATCAAGATAATCCGGAACACCGTCACCATCAGAATCAATCGGGCAGCCAAAAGAATCTACTTTTACTCCTTTGGGAGTATCCGGGCACTTATCGATATTATCAGGAATTCCATCATGATCAGAATCTTTAGCAGAGCCAAACGAGAATATCAGGCCCAATGAATGTTCTGCAAACACATCATAATTATTATTTGCAATTATTTTATCATGGTTATCCTTGTTGGTAAAGTTGTAAACAAACTTATATTGTACTGCCAGGCTTTTACTAATCTGATATTTCAAACCAGCTGCAACAGGAGTAATAAAGTCTGTTCCGTTTTTATCTATCCTGTTTGTCTGAGTCACTCCATTCTGACTTTCAGTACCATATCCGGCTAAACCGAATCCAACTTCAAGAAATGGAGATAATTTACAATCCTCTTTCAAAAAATAGCCATTATTGAATTTGTAGTGAAGAGACAAGGTTCCATCGTACTTTGTACCAAAAATATTACCGTACAAACCAGAATCATGAAAATATCCATAATCTCCATAATTCCCCTGAAAACTTAAATCGAATGACGGTGAAATATAAGTCGCAAAAGATATACCTCCAAAGAGATAAGCTGCTTTTGAGAAATTAAAAATACCATTTCCGATATCTCCCTTATATTCATTTTTTCCGAGGTACAAGCCTACTGCAACTTTATTATCTGCCGTCTGCGCTCCTACAAATAGAACTATTGACAATAAGCCAATTAATAATAAACTTTTCTTTTTCATGTGTTTGTAATTTAAATATTAGTTGATTGAAATATGTGTAGAATTTTAATTATCTAACTCAATTCTAATGTGCAATATAAAGCGCACATCCACATTTTACATAAAACTATACATATAATCAAAAAAAACATTAAATTGTTGAGCCAAACTTCATATTTTAACTTCTTTTAAACTCTGAAAATCTACAACCGTTAAATAAATATTGTATTCTATTGGCTTTAAAAACAACTTTTGCACTTCAGGCGTTAAGCGTTTAGAATGAATAATTAAATATATAGAAAAAACTAATCAAATTATTGCATGAAGATTCACGAATATCAAGCCAGACAACTCTTTCGGGAATATGGGATTCCCGTTCCAGATGATGTATTATGCTACACCGTCAGCGAAGTAGAAAAAGCAGCACGCGACATGAATCGCATGGTGGTGGTAAAAGCCCAGGTTTTAGTAGGAGGCCGTGGAAAAGCCGGTGGCGTAAAACTGGCTCGTACAGTCGACGAAGCGGTATCCGCAGCCAAACAGATTTTAGGTATGAACATTAAAGGTCTCAAGGTAGAAAAAGTCATGGTTGCCGACGCAGTAAACATCAATCGCGAATTCTACGTAGGATTAATCAATGACAGAAACACTAAATCCGTTACATTGATGGCAAGTACGGAAGGCGGTGTTGAAATTGAAGAAGTAGCCAAAATCAGCCCGGAGAAAATTATTAAATTCCACATTAATCCAATTACGGGGTTGCTTGATTATCAAGCGAGAGATATCGCCTTACAACTTTTTGGTGATATCCAGACTGCCCAGAAAGCAGCTCAAATATTCAAAAAACTATACAAACTATACATAGAAACCGATGCCACAATAGCCGAAATTAATCCGTTGGTATTAACCCCCGAAAATGAAATATTTGCCGTAGATGGGAAGATGAATTTTGACGACAATGCACTTTTTCGTCAACCTAGGATTTTAGCCATGCGCGAACCGGATGAAGATGAATTGATAGAAATTGATGCACACAGCAAAGGCCTTTCCTACATTCGTTTGGATGGTAAAATTGGTTGCATGGTAAATGGAGCCGGACTGGCAATGGCCACCATGGATATGATAAAATTGTATGGCGGCGAACCGGCTAATTTTTTGGACATTGGCGGAAGCTCCAGTCCGCAAAAAGTGATTGACGCCATGAACATATTACTGAATGACAAACATGTAAAAGCTGTTATGATTAATATATTTGGTGGAATAACTCGCTGCGACGATGTAGCAAAAGGATTAATCAAAGCCATGGAAGTAATTACAACTGATATCCCGATTGTTGTCAGACTCTCTGGAACCAATGCAGAAGAAGGATTGGAACTATTAAAACAAACCAAGCTTCCTACAGTAAGTTCTATGAGTGAAGCAGCCAAAAAAGCAATTGAGCTAAGCAAACGATAATCCTATTTTTAATACAAAAAATATCAACGCCATGAGTATATTAGTCAATAAAGATACAAAATTAGTCATACAGGGAATTACCGGACGTGATGGGAAATTTCATACCGGAAAAATGAAAGAATATGGGACCAACATAGTTGCAGGAGTTTCACCCGGGAAGGAAGGTCTGAGTCAAGATGGGGTTCCGGTTTTCAACTCAGTTGCGGGAGCAGTAAAAGCAACTGGCGCAAACACTTCCATAATATTTGTTCCGGCTGCATTTGCGGCTGATGCTATTCTGGAAGCATCCGAGGCCGGCATTAAGCTGGTAATCGCCATCAGCGAAGGCATTCCTATTCAGGACATGATACGCGTCACTCCTATTTTAAAACAAAACGGTACGCTGCTTATAGGGCCAAACTGTCCGGGTATAATCACACCCGGTGAAGCATTAATCGGAATTCTTCCTGCCAACATTTTCAAAAAAGGAAATATCGGTTTTATTTCACGCAGTGGAACACTAACCTACGAAGTAGTAAATCTGTTAACATTGAATGACTTTGGACAGACCACTTGCATTGGCATTGGTGGCGACCCAATCGCCGGATTGTATTTCATTGACTTGCTTGAACGCTTTGAAAATGATCCCGACACAGTGGCTGTAGTCGTTATTGGAGAAATTGGTGGTGATGCTGAAGAGCAAGCAGCTCAATTTATTGCTGAAAAAATGACAAAGCCCGTAGTAGCATTTATTGCCGGGCAAACAGCACCTCCGGGCAAAAGAATGGGGCATGCCGGAGCAATCATCTCAAGCGGTTCGGGAACTGCAGCCGAAAAAATAGCAGCATTCAATAAAGCCGGGATTCCTGTAGCAAAAGAACCAAACGAAATTCCCGAATTATTGAGATCTAAATTGAAAAAATAATACAACTTCATGAAAGGCTCAAAGTTTAATGACTTTGAGCCTTTTTTTCATCCAACCAGCATAAAAGAAATAAATTTGAATTTCCTACATTTAGGTAGTTTTTCTCCTATTTACACACCATTCGAGTAACTTTCAATAGTAGCTTTCATTACGCACGTAGGCATAACACAATACAAAACAGTTATTTACATTATTGGCACAGGAATTGGATACCCTTTTCGGAATTTGGAAACATTTTGGTGCACAAAAATGGGTTCTGAGTTTTCAAAACAAACTCTGAATATGCAAACGTAATGAACCATCAAACTTTCAACATGATTGCCGACCTTTCATTTTATCGGGAAGGGGAATTATTTCTCGGCAACACTCAAATCCGACTTTTAAAACAAGTCGCGCTCGATGGTTCCATACATGCAGCAGCTAAGAACTTGAAAATGTCTTATCAGCATGCCTGGCATATTCTTGATAAGTTAAACCAACTCTCACCGGTTCCGATAGTTATCAGGCAAAAAGGAGGAAAAGATGGAGGAGGTTGTAGAATCAGTCCGTACGGAATGAAACTGATCCGTACTTACGAGAAAAAAGTAGCTGATATCATTCAGTTTCTCAATCAAAGCAACAGCGAATTAGAAAGCTGTTTTTTTTAGAATAGCGATATTCTCGCTGAGGAATATCGCTAAAAAATTACTCAGCGTTGTTCTTTTTAGTTTATAACGAAAAAATTAAACGATATGAAATTAGTCAAGGTAAAAAAGATTGTAGTTGTTGTTATTTTCGGCATCATTCCGGTTCTTTCATTTGCTCAAACAGTAGTTGTCGACGGAGAAATCCGCCCAAGAGTTGAGTATCGCGATGGATTGACAAAGCCTATCCTCGAAACAACCGATCCGGGAGTCTCAGCTATCCAGCGAACACGGATAGGAATGACTTTCAACAGTGCATTATTAAATACTCAAATCACATTGCAAGACTCCAGAACTTTCGGACAAAACCCCAATGCTTCGAGCGATGCAACTACCGGAATTTTTGAGGCGTGGGCTGAAATGTTATTAATGCCAGGTGGATCATTTAAAATTGGGCGGCAAGCTATAAAATACGATGATAACCGGCTTTTCTCGGCTTCATCCTGGAGCAACACCGGAACCTCGCATGACATGGCTTTATTCAAGTATTGCATAAATGACTTCCAAGGACATATTGGGGTTGCATATAACAATAACTCGATCATTTCATCAGAAACCTATTACACGCCAAAATCAAACTACCGCTATATGGGATATATCTGGCTGACAAAGGATCTGGTAAAGGGTCTAAACCTGAGTCTGATTGGGGTTGATGAAGGCGTACAGGATACTACCGGAACAAAAAATGGCGTAAATTATCTCAAAACAAATATGAATCATGCATATACTTTTGGGGGTAATCTGAAATACTCTGATGAAAGTTCACCGTTAAGCGTATTAGCTACAGCTTATTTTCAATCGGGAAAGAGTGCGACGAGATCGACTTTAACAGGAAAGTTGCTGGCTGCAAAGGTTGATTATAAATTTTCAAAAATCTTATCAGCGACTATTGGTACGGATTATCTATCGGGAGATAACAAGTCTACTGATGGAATACAATCCAACTTTAAAAAATTGTATGGCACCGACCACAGTTTCAACGGTGCAATGGAATACTGGAAGACGCCTTTGAATCAAGGTTTGCTGGATTACTACGCAGGAATATGCGGAGAACTAACTAAAGATTTGAGTATTGAGGGTACATATCATCTATTCAATTCGGAGTTCTCTGGAAAGAACAAAAAAAATATTGCCTTTGGCAAAGATCTGGGATCGGAATTTGACTTTATTGTAAACTACAAACTAAATACTTGGACAACCATTCAAGGTGGATACTGTATGTACTTCAATAATACAAACACACTTATTGCAAAAGACATTGTAACCTCTTCTACCGTCACTCCGGCTATAAGAACCCCACAGTGGGCTTACGTTATGTTCACGATCAAACCTTCGTTCTTAAACTCAGGTTCGGGTAAATAGTATAAACTCATCATCCTATACTCATCCTATACTCATCCTATACTCATCCTATACTCATCCTATACTCATCCTACATTATAAATTTCAAAATTATGAAACAAATAATCTTATCATTAACATTATTGGTTGCAACCTTATCAGTACCTGCACAAAAAGTAAATGTAGCAGCAGCAGCCAACCTTCGATATGTATTGGAGGAAATCAAAACGGCTTACGTAAAACAAAACCCGAAAGCAAAAGTAAACCTGACTTTTGGCAGTTCGGGAACCTTGGTGCAACAAATTATGAATGGTGCAAACTTCGATTTTTTTATGGCTGCCGATAATGAATTTCCGGTTAAGCTGAAAGAAAAAGGACTTACAACCGGCACTATGTCAACGTATGCAGTTGGAAAACTGGCCATTTATAGCACAACCCTGAATGTTGAGAAAAAGGGATTGGAAGTGCTGAAAGACCCTGCTGTCAAAAAGATTGCCATTGCCAATCCGGAAACAGCTCCTTACGGTGAACGGGCCATGGAGTTGCTCAAAAGCCAGAAATTATACGATGGATTGAAATCTAAAATTGTTATGGCTGATAATATTTCGCAAGCAGCGCAATTTGCTTTCACTGGAAACACAGAAATCGGTTTTATCGCGCTTTCGCTGGCATTGGCTCCCGATATGGTTGGTAAAGGCGATTACTATATTGTTCCGCAAAACATGTATAAGCCCATTGAGCAAGCTTGTATCTTGATCAAAACGGCCGTGCTGAATACCGAAGCAGCAAAGTTTAAGAAATATGTTCTTTCGCCAGCCACCAAGGCCATTTGGGAAAAATACGGATATTCTGTACCTGCAAAATAAGGGATGTTTTTCCGCAAACAGAACAGAACAAGATATCAATTTGCAGGAATTTGATAAACTTCTCCAAAGCACACCGTTTTAGAGAAGTTTAAAAAACAAAGACAAGATAATGAATAAAGATTTTATTGATACACTCCTGCTTACAGGCAGATTAGCCGGATGGACAACCCTGATTTTATTTCTTATCGGTTTGCCTATCGCTTATGTGCTTGCTTATAAACGATTCTGGTTTAAACCCGTTGTGGAAGCTTTGATTAGTATGCCGTTGGTCCTGCCACCCACTGTCTTAGGATTCTACATGCTATTGGCCTACAGTCCTCAAAATGCGCTGGGAAGATTTCTCCAACAAACTTTTGACGTGCGTTTAGCCTTTAGCTTTCAGGGAGTGTTGATTGCCAGTGTAGTTTTTAGCTTACCATTCATGATTCAGCCACTTCAAAACGGGCTAACAAGCATTCCCACAACCTTGCGCGAAGCATCCTATACATTGGGAAAATCAGAATTCAATACTTTTGTCCGGGTACTTATGCCCAACATGATTCCATCCATCATTACAGCTATTGCCATGACCTTTGCCCATTGCATTGGTGAATTCGGTGTAGTAATTATGGTGGGCGGAAATATACCGAATGAAACCCGGGTAGCTTCCATTGCCATCTATGACGAAGTACAAGCTATGAATTATCAAACTGCCAATCAGTATTCATTTGTATTATTCCTGATTTCGATGGTGATACTCACAATCATTTACAGTATCAACGGAAAGAAAAAAATATTCTTCTAATATGCTAGAGATTAATATACAACATGCCATGCTAACTTCTGAAGGAACGAAAACCCTGGAAGTTAATACTGAAATTGAAACACAGGAACTGCTGTGCCTTTTTGGACATTCAGGGGCAGGGAAAACAACCTTGCTACGTATCCTTGCCGGACTGACAAAGCCAGATAAAGGCCGGATTGTTTTTGATGATACGGTTTGGTTTGATTCGGAGAAAAAGATAAACCTGCCTCCACAGAAACGAAATGTAGGATTTATGTTTCAGGATTATGCATTGTTTCCGAATATGAGTGTAGAAAAAAATATCAGCTTTGCCCAAAAGGAAAAAGATACAGCTGAAGTGGAAAAATTGATTTCACTTTTTGATTTGCAATCGTTGAAGAAACAAAAGCCCGATAAACTTTCCGGTGGTCAGAAACAACGTGTTGCCCTAGCCCGGGCATTGGCAGCCAAGCCTACACTTTTAATGTTGGATGAGCCCCTATCTGCCCTGGACTGGGATATGCGCACAGAATTGCAGGATGAAATTATCAAAGCACATCTGTTGCTCAATACCGTCACATTGCTGGTCAGTCATGATGTACAAGAAGTTAATAAAGTAGCTTCATCAGTTATCATGTTGAAAAATGGGGAGGTTATAAAACGGGGAGTGCCGGCGGAAGTATTTAGCACAACGAACTAATTAATCAAATATATCTTTATTCACAATTATTCATCAACAATTAATTCAATAAGTTATGGAAATTAGCGCTAGAAACAAAATCAAAGGAACCATTGAGGAAATTACGTTGGGCAGTGTAATGGCTAAGGTAAAAATCAATATTGGAAACGAGAATGTAATCAGCTCAGTAGTAACTATCGAGAGTGTGACTGATTTGAAACTCAAAGTGGGTGACAATGTTTATGCTATCGTAAAATCGACAGAAGTTATGATTGGCAAGTAAATCAACAAGTTGAATCAATTAAAACGGTCGGAGAAATTAAATCCTGACCGTTTTTTTATTAAAGAGAAAAAGATATGAACGAAATAATTATCAAACCAATCGGAACTATTTTTACTCCTCATTCCGATATCAAGAATATGCCGATCCAGCCCATTGCAGCCGACGGAATTAGAGGGTGTATCAAAATGCGGCCGGAATATGTTGCCGGATTGAAAGATTTGGAGGGTTTCTCACACATAACGCTTATTTACCATTTCCACAAGATTAATGGTTTTGAGCTTGAAGTCACACCATTTATGGATACCGAAAAACGGGGTATTTTTGCTTGTAAAGCACCTAAAAGACCCAATGCTATTGGTATTTCCACCGTAAGGCTAATTAATATACAGGGAGACGTTTTGAATATAGAGCAAGTGGATATGCTGAATGAAACTCCACTCATTGATATAAAACCATTTTACCCGAGATACGATAACCGGCTGAAAGATGTAAAGATAGGGTGGCTGGAGAAAAATAAAGACTTGCCTGTTGAGAAACTGCGCTCCGATGAGCGGTTCAGATAAGTTACCGCAGATAACTGACCGCGAATTCTTCAAATAAAACGGGGTTGATCCATGAGAATCAACCCCGTTTTATTTTTCCATACCAATCGTTTTTTTTATTGTTGCTTTTTAGACAGATATTTCATTTCCAACATAAAAGCTCCCAGCAAACCTAAACCTCCGAAAAGGAACACACATGCACCATAAATAATACCTACAATATCTTTCAGTTGGTTTAATTTATCCCACTCCAGGTTTCCTGACTTTAAACTTTGTGAGATCAGATTAAATTCGCCTAAACCATAGGTGCTGATAAAAAATCCGACCAACAACCCAAGTCCCAATCCAATCAACAGGCAGCCTATTTTCAAGCTGATGTATGAATTGCTACTTGCCACCCTGCCCGGAAATGAGAATCGGTTTTCGATCATTGATGCGTCGAATTTTTCTCCGATCTTATCAATAATGTTGAGACGTTCTTTTTTATGAACAAAAAGTTCGAACAAATTGTAAATACCAAGGGTTATCATTCCGACAACCAAAGGAATGCTAATGAAATCCATCATACTGTTTGCGTTTTAAAGTAAATAATTTTGATCTTTGCATGGTTTGACGCATCAAAAGAAAAATGGTTACAATAGATTGCGTATCTTGCAATATCTTCCGGTTATTTTTCAGTACCCTGTAACCAAACAACCGGATTGGCGTCTAAAAATACGTTATGGATTATCAGCTTGAAACAGACTACATACGACGCATCCTGAATGGGGAAACACAGTTGTTTTCCTTTTTCATCGACCGCTATAGCCGTCCCATTCATGCATTGATTATCCAGATTGTCCAAAACCGCGAAGATGCCGAAGAACTTACGCAGGATACTTTTGTAAAGGCATTCAAAAAGCTGGATACATTTAAAGGCGATTGCAACTTTTCCACCTGGTTGTACCGGATAGCTTACAATACAGCCGTATCGGCAACGCGTAAAAAGAAAATGGTGTTTCCGGTTATGGACGAAAATGCATTGGGAAACATTTCTGACGAAACGGTGGATGCCATGCTGGAAAAAGAAGATAATGAAGAGCTGCTTCAAAAACTGGAAGAAGCCATAGATAGCCTGAATACTGAAGAAAAAGCGTTAATTACACTTTATTACCTGGAAGAAAAATCTACAACTGAAGTAGCTGCTATTCTCGGGCTTACTGCAGATAATATAAAAGTGAAGCTTTTCAGAACCCGAAAGAAATTATATATCACGATTAAAGACAAAGACCATGGAACAAAATAAAGCAATCAAAAATGCCCTGAAAGCCAGACGATCGGTAGAACTTCCTTATGGATTTGAGAACCAGATTATGCGCCGGGTGTATGTGGAAGCCGAAAAGAAAAGAAAACGGTCGTTTGTTACAGGTATTGGCTTGATATCATTTGTTTCGGTACTCATGATCACTGCCACCATTTACCTGCTAAAAATCTATTTCGCATTCAAATTACAGGTTCATTTGCCTGAAGTTACAGTTACTTCCGAATCGCTCAACGTCTTTGGATTTAGTTGTTACATTGCAGCGCTCGTTCTGGCATTATTGGGTTTGGATACCTATTTCCGCAAACTACGGCAAAAACGACAAGAAAAACATTCCTGATCCGGAATGTGCCTGCAGAAAATTATATATTAAACCTGGCAAAGTTGAAATAAATGATTGGCACAGGTTGTTCTCAGGAAAGTGTTCCCTCCCATTTCAGTAATCCTCAACAGTAAATTCCGGAATAACTGTTTGTCTGAGTCATTTAAACCGGCCAAGTGTATAAAACAATCGTACGGACTAAGCTGCAATGCCGAATCCCAGGAATAAACAGAAGTGATTCCTAATTCTGATAATGCTAAAGCAATAGCCGGTTGATCACGCTCTTCATCGATAGTCCCATCGGCCGAAGCAATCAGTTGGTAAACGCAGTGCAAAACCGACAACTTCTGTATCATTTCTATATTCTTCATGCCTGGTTAATTGATATAGTTGAGTAATTGAGTTTGTAAAACGGAATATAAAACGTTGGTTCAAATCCAATCTTTTGTGCCAATTTATAGGATCCCTGGTTTTCTAACCTGCATCCCCAAACCGGTTCCAAGCTATTTTCCAAGCAATGATCAATCAACGAAGAACAAGTTTGCATAGCAAGTCCTTGCCCATGAAATTCCGTCGAAGTTTCAATTCCTATTTCCAACTGACTGTCAAAAACAAATGCCGAGAAAGCAGTTGAGGCCAATTTACCTTCACGAATCAACGTGAATCCAATTCCATTCGTGCAAAATTGATCTGAATCTTTCCAGAAATACATTGGGATTACACTTCCGGTCATACTGTCAAACATAGTCTTATCTGTTCGAAGCAGCTCATAATCCCCTTTGATCTTCTTTTTGAAATCGAGGTATCTATCGGCGTTGAATTTAAAATTGACACGGGTATGTTCTTCAATCTTTGCATTCTCGATCAATTCAGGTTCGTCTGTTGATTTCACGATCTTTTCCCCGAACAGCTCTTCCAATTTTGCATTCCAGGCAGCCGGATAGGCCTGAAGCCACTCAATTTTATTGCGCCTTTTTGACGTATTTAAAACATAATCAACCAAACCGGCATTAAATGCATCGTTGGTAGTTTCTCCAAAAAGCAAAGACATTCCATACGGGTGGGATACATAAAAAGTCTGGGGATTGGCAGCATTATCAACATATACCGAACCATTTACCTGGTCTTCAACAACTGCACGGGCAAATAAATTATTTATTTCAACTTTCTGAAGCGGCTCTATAACTTTATGGTAATCACCCTTGGCTAATAATATCATTGTAGAAAAATTTTGTTCTGTTTATCTCCCCCGAATCATTGGGGAGCTGCGTAAAAGTCATTGATTGAATGTGTATATACGCAATAATTCAGTTTTACTTTAATTTGATAGATAGTTGGATTCTTTGCCCCTGTTGGCACCAACATCAAATCCTGTTTCCCTTTTATTTTATTCTTTTTGATCGCAAATCCTTCCCGGCTGTCAAAAGGAAAATTGAAGTAGTAAAGGTACGGAAAAATCCATTCAACATAATCTCTTTTATTGGTTCCCGAAGAAGTAACAATATTCAGGTTTTCGTAATCGGTTGCTATGGCTTGTTGAAATTCAACCGCATTAAGTGGGATATTATTTAAAACCGGCATAGCATCCCATTGTCCATCGAGCAAGACCCATTTTTTCAAATCATTCAGATAGACTTCGGCCAATGCGTGTCCAGCACCAAACTCTGCAGTTTCCACGTCCTTTGTTTTCAATCTCAAAACCCTTGCCTTCAAACCTACTGCATTCAGGCAGGCGGCAGTAACAATGCCATATTCTACACATCGGAAATTATTTCCTTTTCGGGCTTCGTCGAGAATAGAAATTGCATCACTCTTCTGCGGTTCATTGCTTCCGTTGTGCTGCCATTGCCGGTGAACCCAATGCAGTATGCCTAACGCTTTCTCCGTATCAGTTTTAGCTCCTTTAACCAGGCTGTCAAGCGGATATTTCGAACGCAATAAATCCAGGTATTCATTCTGATTATTCTGTTCGTACCAACATTTTATTTTTTTATTCTTCGTTTGAGTATCAAAAACCAAGGCATCGTAACGAGTATCAAGCGCCTTCACTACAGTCAGTGCCTGAGCGCGCTTAGGAATAGCGACATAGAATTTATAAACCTGTCCCGGAGTGAGTTTAAAAGCAATGCTGTCTGTGTCCGTATAAAAAACAAATGGTGTTGGTAGAGGAGAATGGCAAGTAACAAGCAGGGTATCTGCTTCAATCTGGGGTGAAATCAGCCATTTATTCTTTATCAGCTCCTTCCCTATCTTGTAGTCGGCTTGTACGGATTTTGCTTTAATAACCGGAAAATCCTGATAGATTGTTTGACTGCTGGCAGTCATGAAGAAACCAAAAGAAACTAAGATTACTGTAATAAATTTCATACCAGCTGATTTTTAATTCCACATACTCCCCTTTTCCGAACCCGTTATTACAAAAGGCTCTTTTTCATTTTAAAGTGGGGAATATTGATTTCCAGAAACTCTTCCCCTACTTTTTCATATCCCTGCTTTTCATAAAACCCGACAACAGTTTTCCGGGCATTCAACACCATGACTGCATATCCTTTGTTTTTTGAAAATTCTTCAGCAAAACGAACAAGTTGCGTACCGACTTTCATGGATTGCATGGGTTCATCTACCGCCACCTGGCGCATCTTAACCGAGTCAGCAGCCAACCGCGTTAGAATCAACACACCGACAAGTTGATTATCGTGAAATGCCCCGACATGAATATCATTCTTCTCGGCATCCCGGTTTTCGTCGTACAGACTCATGCCGAGGGGTTTCCGGAGCACCTTATCCCGGAGTTCCAGTTCTAGGGTATATTCTTCGGTGTTGTATATTATTTCCCTTAATTGCATCTTTATAATAAATAGAAGATTCTATTTTTCTCCATTATTTCTTTATCATATCATCCAGAGCCGTTTTTTTTACTCCCACCTGATATTCCACCACTAAATCGTAGTCGCATTTGTTATCCCCAATCTTGCTCATTACCACCAACAGTTCCAATGAAATAATGAAAGCAAATAACAAGAAATAAAACGCCGCCGCCACAAAGTCGCTCTTTATAATCTTCAGCATGGCTTTAAGCTCTTCCAGGAACCCGGCATTGGCTTCCAACTCTTTCCGCACAATATCTTCAATATTTATTTTCAGGTTAATGAGTTTTTCCAACCGTGTGCGGCACGACTGTATGGTAGCCGCATTGGTTTTAATCTGGTCAATCCGGGTATTGGCAACATGCTGTGTGGAAATAATGCTCTTGGTCTCGGTACTCTTCGTTCCGTTTGCCAGGGTTACGGGCGCTACCTCTTTCGTGACGTTGGTAACAGCAATAGTTGGGTGTTTTGCCACCTCGTCATTCAACCTTGCATTGACTGTTTCAATGGAGTCAATAGTCCGGTTCAGCGTATTGATTTCAACCTGAATGGTTTTTTGTCTTTTCTGGGCAATGATATTAGCTTGGTCAGTCCGGAGTTCTACCAACACTTTTTCCACATCATTTTTAAAGATGATCTGATCCAGGATAGACGACCCGATCAAAGCCATCAGAACTGCCAGGATAAACCGGAAGATGACGATACCCCGGTTTCGCCCTACCGTCAGGATTACCTGCCGCTCTATTTGGATCACAATAATAATAAAGACCAACGCAAATAACGCACACCCCCACCAGGTTTTAATGGAAATATAGCGCTCGGCAAAGCAATAGCCCGTGGCGCCCCATATAAACATAAGGATCAGAATGGAAGAAGCGTATTTTTTCAGGGTTTTGTAACTGGCTTCACTGCAGTTTGCCAATATATTCGGATTCCACCCCACCAGGAAACACTTGAATTTTGTCCAGCCGTTCATAACTCTATCTTTTTAGGTTCAGTGTTTCCAACGACAAGGCAGCCAAGCCTCTCAAAAAGCCCCGTTCGTAGGATAAAAGCATGCCGATCATGTATTCCTCGCCTTTTTCCAGGTCATCTTCCATTTTCTTGATTTCATTCAAATGGCTTTCGAACATGTCCCGTTTGTTTTTCAGCATTTCCACAATATCAATCAACCCGGCCTGCGAACGCGAGCGGATATGAAAATCGGTCCGGTTCAAGCTATCCACGTAGGTTTGCTTCAGCTCCTTAAACAGCACTTTCAGATTACTGATAATTAATTTTTTATTCATATCCCGGTACGAGATATCGGGATTCATCAACGCATCTTCGTATCCACGGCTTTCGAAATCGGTGTGCAGGTATTTGTAGATCTCGTCCATAGGCATGGCCGGAAACAAAGCCTGATGGGCGAGATCAATGCCGGCAGCATCCGCTCCGGCAGGTATGGGTAAATGTTGTTCTTCCTTTTGAGGGTCGGCAGCTTGAACTGGTTCCGGAAGCCCGGTTCGTTTAAATAAGTCAAATAGTCCCATGATTATATTCTTTTAAATTGTTTAGCTATTCCATCCTTAAAAGCTTCAGCCAATGATTTTATAATACAACATTGTTTCGTTTCTTGTGAGTGTGTCGCAGAAATTAGTTTATAGTATTCCCTTGTTCTATAAAATTAAAAGAGTAAGAGTCAAGCAACTTCCAAGCATGTACTTACTTATAATACGTTATTCTTTCATCTATATTACCTGAATGCTATTTTTTATTAGACGCCGCTTTTGAAATATGGTTACAATTCAACATCTTTATTTTGCCATAGCTTTCTTCAGTTTTTCAAGGGCAAATCCTTTAAGTTCTACCGTTATCATGTCAGGTCCGGCATAATAACGAAACAAAACGCGCTCCGCAACTTGCAGCCGGGTCATGATGTTTTCGTTCAGTGTATACTTAAACTTCACGATCGTTTTATTCTTTTCGGAATAACTTGTTACCACCGATACCTTGGTTGAATCTGCTTTTAAAATATTGGATCTTTTCTCTTCAAAGGTTTTTGCATGCTCCAATTCTTTGGTTTCTATTTCCATTGGGAACACATCGTTGTCAACAATCATAAACACTTTGTTTTCGAGAGCAAAACTGCCATCCGACAGGCTTACGATATCGTATACCGTATACGAAGTTCTTTTGTCAGCATCGGTTTCTTTTACAATAGACTGATCCACGTTTAGCAATGGAGAAATATGGCCTAAATTATTATATACATATTCCCATTTTATTCTTTTTGAAGCATAAACGATATCATCTTCCGTCGTGACCCTCCCTCCAAGAAGAGCGCATCCTTGAAGGAATAAGCATGAAAAAATCAGTATCAGCAGGACGTTGGATTTTTTTATAAATGTGTTCTTTCTCATAAATTCATTCTTTTTATTGTCTTGTTATGTTGTTATTTCTCGTTGTTATTTTTCTATTCCTGCAATTCAAATACACTATTATTAGCCGTACCCATCCATTTGTTTCCATGAGAATCAATTGCTATTGAAGATACATAATTAAGCAACGAACCATTATTGTACGTGTAGTTTATCCAATTAGTACCATCAAATTTAGATATACCTGCTTCGGTACCTATCCAGATATTTCCGAGTTTATCTGCAACAACTGTATTAATTGTTCCGCTATTGGACGGATGATTATATTTTGTCCAATTGGTGCCGTCGAATTTGATTAAACCATCAGGGTTAGTTCCAAACCACACATTTCCTTTTAGATCTATAGCTATAGAATAAGCGCTATTCAGAATGTTATTTGTATTAGCCGAAGTATATGAAGTCCAATGAACGCCATCAAATTTAGAAACTCCCTTGTCGGTGCCAAACCATTTGTTACCTTGTTCATCTATAGCAACCGACAAAACCATCCGGCTAACTAATCCATCATCTGTATTGTAGGAATGCCAATTGGTACCATCGAACATTGAAACTCCTGTTCCGATCTGTTGATTTGAAGTACCCATCCAAACATTACCTTGTTTGTCAATAGCCATAGCATTACGATTTATACGAAGAAAGCCACTACTCCCATTGTTATAGCTAGTCAGGTTTGAACCATCGAATTTCATCAAACCATATCCATATGTACCAAACCACACATTGCCATGTGCATCCGCAGCTATTGCACTAACTACTTTATTCGATAAATAGGTATTCCAACTTATACCATCAAATTTTGATATACTTGATCCGCCAACCCATAAATTTCCCAATGAATCAAAAGTCACACAATTGAGTTGATTATAGGGTGGAAAAGGATTTATAGTAAATGAGGTCCATTTAGTTATCTTAACTGCACAAGTTACAGAGTATTTGTGATCTTCTGTAGCAGCAGTAATGGTTGCACGGCCTGGCGCAATACCACTGACAATGCCTATTGAGTTAACCTTAGCAACGGTTGTATCGCTTGAAATCCAATGAATCTGCACATTAGTTGCATTTACAGGACTTGCATTTACGGTGAGTGTATCTTTTACGCCTACATTTAAAAGCAGTTCCGTAGCAGACAAACTGAGTCCGGTTGTTGGTATCACAGGCGTTTCATTATCACACGAAACACCTGCGATCATTGCAAGAATTAGAAATCCGGTTTTAATCAATCTATTTTTCATGTTTGTTTGAGCTTTAGATATTTCAATTAGTTTTATTCGTACGCGGTTTATTGTTTTGTTGTTCTAATACTATTATTTCAACATAAAGTTGGTGGGATATGCTATCCCACCAACTCACTCTCTTTATTTTCCGGATAGACTATCCGGAGGTTTTAGTCTTTCATATCAAGTACTTTTGCCTTTTCATTTTCAAATTCGGCCTCAGTAATAATCTTTTCATCTAAAAGCTTTTTCAGTTCCCGGAGTTTGTCTGCTTTCGATTTTGTATTGGGTTGAACATTCTGAATTTCGGGTCTTACTTCATTGTCTACAGTCAGAGGTTTCAATTCATAATTATGGACAGCCTGGTATTTCATTGTCCACAAAAAAGGAACAACGACAAAAAGGCCGCCAATAATTGCCCCTACATTTATTTCTTCGTCTTTGGTTATGGTTGAAACAAATGGTTTGTAACCTTCTTTTTCCAGTTTTAATACCATCGAACTTCCAACAATCTTGGAATCTTTATGCAGATAAGGAGTTTCTCCAACATATTCATCATTCAGGTATAATTTTGCTTTACTCGGATTAGAGCGTATCATGGTGGTACTTGAGCAACTTGCAAATAGAATGGAAAACGCGAGAAACAGACTTATCGGAGATAATATTTTTTTCATTTCAGTATTTTTTTTGTTTAAACAGTTTGAGAGTATAAGACATTAACAGACCGCCAGCCGAAAGGAGGACTAAACCTCCTGCCAGAACTCCTACTCCATAATTTGATAAACTCCCAAAAGCAGAGATGCATTTTATTATGCCGAAAATTGGATAGATTATGAATATAATAGATGCTATAAGTAAAATGTATTTCATTGGGTCTTCTTTAAAAATCATGACAAGTTACTACTAACTTGCCATGATGTCCTGGTTTATTTACTTGGTAATGGTAACTGTTGTTGGAGTATAAATGCCCCAAGTTAACATCGCAAGGAAACCATCAATAAATGAGTGAGACACTTTGATTGAATAATCTTTGGTATCGCCTACCAATGCTTTTGTATTGGCGGTTGAAATTGGAGCCAAACCATCAATTAAAAAATGATTGTGAGCTACAATCTTTTCTCCGGTTTGCGGTCCGTTGCCTACAGTGGCAGTAAACGAGTAGCAAGATGTCATCATTAAAGTGATTGCAAAAACAAATGACAGTTTCAATAAACTTTTTTTCATAAATATATAATTGTTTTTTTTGCCTACTCTTGAGCTTTTCGGCTTACGCTCCCTACTTTTTTAGGATGTTCAGGGTTTTCCTTATGTTTTTGTCTATGTACTATCAAAACCCCCATAGAGATACAAAGCATTTCCAATCTCTACAGGGGCTTTATTCAGTTATTGCGGGGTTCAATTGGCAGCCGGTTTTGTTTCGGCGGCGTTCTTGAGGTTTTCGGCACGGGTGCCGGCAGCTTTTACCGAAGCCAGCGAGGTAACGATAAATTCGTTGAGCTGGGTGGTGAGTGCGTCCAGCTCGGCCGACGGGGCAGCTATTTGTTGCAAGCTCACGGTTTGGAAAAGCGCTTTCAGGGCAGCTATCAACTCTGGACGGGTATCGGCAAGCAAGGGCTCATGATTGGCTGAGGCCACTTCCACCACTTGTTTGGCTGTATCCAGGAATTCGGTTTCCGACATTTCCAGGTCCCGCAACCATTCATCGGCATTAATCATGATCACGTCTCCCTGGTATTTAGTCCGGGTTTCAGTAATTATTTTATTTATGGCAGCTGTTTTGGCTTTATAACCCATAAATTGTGCGCTCCAGCCATGTCTGCGAATAACGGCCAGCAGGCGTCCGGCAGCTTCGGACCAACCGGGTTTGCGACGGGTTTCGGCCGACTGGCAATAATCACGATAAGCAGTGAAATCATCGCTCCGCACATGATCCCGGGCCGACTGAAGTTTGACCATCGGATTTTTCAATTCCCGTTCAAGCGAACCTTCGTAATTGTTGCATTTGAGAATTACATTGTCCAGAAATGGATAGATAGCTGGCAGTTGGGTCTTTTTTGATTCAACCAGCGAAATGGTTCCTTGTCCAAAAGTAAGCAATTCGTTGCTCGGAAACAACGCTAAATTTACAGAAGTAATCATTCAATTTGTGTTTTTAAAGATTAATAATCAGGTTCATTTATATTATGTTGGTAATTTTCCATTCAATCCTGCTCAACCAGTATTCGCTGTAGCTCCTCCTCCGGTTATAAAATACCTTTATTGATCCATAGGAGAACCTTATCTTTCTGTCTTATCGTCAATCCAGCTATCCGGATTCAATTTTATCGAATAATATTAACCCTGGAACCGTCCAGATTCGTTTTTATCCAATAATATTAACCCTGGAGCAGTCCAGATTCATTTTTATCGAATAATATTAACCCTGGAGCCGTCCAGATTCGTTTTTATCCAATAATATTAACCCTGGAACCGTCCAGATTCGTTTTTATCCAATAATATTAACCCTGGAGCAGTCCAGATTCATTTTTATCGAATAATATTAACCCTGGAGTCGTCCAGATTCGTTTTTATCCAATAATATTAACCCTGGAACCGTCCAGATTCGTTTTTATCCAATAATATTAACCCTGGAGCAGTCCAGATTCATTTTTATCGAATAATATTAACCCTGGAGCCGTCCAGATTCGTTTTTATCGAATTTCATTGAGCGCCAAGACCTCCGCATTCTTGCTTTTTCGGATAAATACCCTTCCCTGGTTTTTCGCTAACTTTTGAAAGAAAAAAATCCCGTCAAACGGACATTTCAATATGTAATTTTTAACGCTCAAATATAGGAAAGATCCTTTAAACAAACAAACAAAATTAAAATGTTTTTTAATTTATTTAATCAGAAGGCGACTAAATGCCGTTCCAGATAGCTCTGGCAGGTTTTTATAGTGTCGCTTTTTTTTGTTCCATCCCCGGCAATCATCCTTTTTCAACGGGAATAAATAACTGCCTGCAGTCTGCTTTCGGCCGGCCGGGTGTTAAAGTTACAACGGTTTTACAACATTCTATCATAACAGCCGTTACTACATCAACTAAGGTAGAGCTACTTAAGATGGGATAAAATCGATTGGTTTTAGCACAACACAAAAAAAAACAAGCATTAAAAATAATCAACACATTAAGCAGGACTTTTGGACTTCTTGATGCAAATCAAAAACTATTTAAATTCAAACCAAAATGAAATCTATTAAATTTTATGCAATTATTGCAGCACTCGCATTTATGACGGCATCGTGTGTTGAAAACTCAAGTAAATACAAAGCTGCCGTGGCCGAACGCGATTCGCTGGTAGCGGCTAAGCAGGCTGTAGATTCTAATTACAACCAAACATTGGCCATCCTGAACGACATTGAAACCGGATTTGCTGAAATAAACCAAACGGAAGGGCAAATGAAGGTGAACCTACAAGGAGCTGAAGGCAAAACTACCGGCAAACGGGCATTGATAGCAGCTCAAATGACTACTATTAAAGAAAACATTCAGAAAAACAAAGCTAAAATTGAAGAACTGCAACGCCTGGCCTCCAAAAGAGGAAAAGCTAACAACCAATTGACCGAAACTATCAAGCGCCTGCAAAGCGAAATGGACGCTAAAACGGCTCAAATCCAATCTTTACAGGCCGAACTTGATCAGAAAAACATTAAAATCACCGAGCTGAACACCACCGTAAGCGACCAGAGCAAAAACATTGCCGAACAACAAACTACGCTGGAACAACAAAAATCGACGTTGAAAACACAAGACACCGACCTGAATACGGTATGGTACTGCATTGCTACTTCCAAAAAACTCAAAGAAGCAAAGATTATCACCAATACCGGACTATTCCAGTCGAAAAAAGTTATGACTACCGATTTCGACACGAAAGCCTTTACACAGATCGACATGCGCAGCGTTACCTCGATTCCTACCGGTAGCAAAAGTATCAAGATGATATCCTACCACCCACAAAGCAGCTATAACCTGGTAAAGGGTTCCGACAAGAATATTACCATCGAGATTACCAATCCGGCAAAATTCTGGAGCATTTCCAAATACCTGGTAGTGCAAATATAATCAGTTCCGAATCTTCAGACAACCTAATAATATTCCCCCTTGCCCAGCTCAGGATAAGGGGGAATATTTGTTTTCATAGATGAATGGCTGGCACGCAAAAAAAAACGCAATTGCTCTTTACATGGCAATTGCGTTTTTGCTTTATATCGATTGGATTATTTCAAAAAAATAATTGTATTAATTGCTTTCTGCAGTTTTCATCTTTTCTTCGTGCCGGTTCATGTTCCGATGGGTCATTTCATTGATATTATTTTTGACCTTATCGTACTTCTTTGACACGTTTTCTGCAAATTCATCATACTTTTCTTTGACGTCATCCATACTCTTCGCACTCACACTCCGAATTTTTCTGCGAAGGACTTTTCCTTTTGCCGGAGCAAACAACATTCCTAAAATTGCACCGGTAGCTGCTGCAGCTACTATAACCAATGCTACTTTTCCAGAGTTCATACTATTTATTTTTAATGAATTAATAAATTAAAACAGGTAGAATAATTTTTATCAACCGGGGAAAGATTCAAATGCCACTTTCAGGAAAAAACAGGTGGAAAAATTCACACTCTCATCAATTGATAATAAAACCTATATATAAATAATACCTGAGACTAACATAAGTTCAGTCATTAATAAAATTTAATTCAACCGGGATAAAAGCAAGAGCCCTGAACAGGAAAAATCCCCATACAACAAACCGTTGCTACCTCATCCCCCGGTTCAATCTTTCTTGTCCCAATTCATAAAGGGTTGCATCAAACTCACCCGGTTATTTTCAGTATCCAGAAACGAAACGTACAATCCCACTTCTGGAATTGTCACCGGCTCACCCAACACCTTGCCGCCGGCACTTGCCACGTCTTTCATAGATTCATGAATATCGTCCACCGCAATGACCACCGATGGCACAGCACCTTCCATTTTCGGATAAAAACCACCGTTGATAATGCCTCTTTCCTTAGGCCTTCCTGTTTCGTCGCCTTCGGTAGTTTTCACCACCACATAATTACCCATTTCTTCACCATACATTTGGGCTTCCCAACCAAATACTTTCGTGTAAAAATCGGCCATCCGGTTTCGGTCTTCGGCCGGCATTTCAAAATGTACTACTGGATTCATTTTTTTCATAACTCTTTTCTCCTTATTGATTTTAGTTTATAAAAATGTGGATACTTATATACACCTGATGTATTCCATGCTGTTTTCAATGCGCTTTCATCACGGACAATTTATTGTCAAGTCGCATAAATACAAACGCTATAGCCTATCAGTTGTTCTGATAAGCAAGCCTGGAAATCAGTCTTTAAGTTTAATTAAGACAGCAATAAACTAAATAAATGAATAGCGAGCTTTCGAAAACAAAACCCCAGGGAGGAGGATAATAATTGCAGGCTATTTCTCAACAACTACAGCATATTCGAGACTATTGCCCATAGGCGAAAATACTTGCAAGGAAGATTAGGGTTCAGCAGTAAAACCGGAACGAAAGGTACTTCATGATTAATTAAAGTGATTCTTTTGATTTTAATGCTTCGTTCTCTCGTTTTAGAATGGTATTCTCTGCAGTTAGTGAAACGATCTTTTCTATCAGCAAATTCACCAGCCTACTTTCCACTACATCAGCTGCATTAATATCATTATTTTCACGGACAGATGATTTGATCATCGAACCTTCCCCAACAATCAACCACACCGGATTCAAATCAGGATAACACGAGCATATTATCTCACACTTATCACTTCCAACAGCCCCCGACTTATCTAAAAAGCCATTCGAAATACCCGTTTGCTTATAAAACAGATATTTACTAATTCCTTTAAATTCAATAAAGTTTAGTATCCTCTCGCGAATTGACATAATTTATCTTTAGACAGTTGAAATAAATCTATTAAAAATACTTTTTTAATAGAAAATAAGCTACTATATTTGCAGCTCATTTTAGAAATAAAAATATATAAAAGTCCCATTTGGGACATCCATTGCAAATATATACATTTTAAATTGATGGGAAAAATAGCTAAAAATCAAATGCCACGTCATGGCTACATTTCTGAAATTGCCAAATTATGCAACTGCAGCAGAAAAACAGTTTCCAGAGCTTTATTTGAAGGATACCGCGGCCCCAAAGCAGACATGGTAATAAAAGTTTATAATGAAAAATATGGAAATAACCGAAAATAATTCTCTATCCCCTAGCAGATTACACACAGTAACATAACTAATACTGCTATACTATGACATTGAATCCCATGCTGTAGATACAAGTTCATCATTAAAACGGACATATTATCTTATTAAATAGATTATACACAATTTTCTTATACCATTATCTGATTATATATCAACTGGCGCTAAAATTACATCCGTAAAAGATATTAATCACCTGCAATAAAACACCGCGCATTCATGGAGTATACATATGAAATTATTCGCGAAGATAAAATAATCATAGTGACGGTTTGGGGCGACTTAACCACAGCTGAAACCGCTTTAATGGGAAAAACAATCAGACAAAAAGCAAAAACAATGAATTACAATATTCTTTTTGATTTTAGAAATTCAAGAAACAAACTATCCATCGGGGAAGCGTATTTTTGGTTTGCCAATCATTATGATAAAATCAATATTGGATTTAGAACTATTCCAACAGTACATTTAATCAATGAAAATGACAAACAATTCTTTCATTTCTTTGAAACGACAAGTTTCAATAAAGGCATCAAAATAAAAATGTGTACCGAAATGGAACATGCACTGGAATATCTAAAATCAGCTTAAAGAAAAATTCTATCTCTTGCCTCGCTGATCAAACTATCAAAAAAAGATTCCGTCAAACAGATACAAGCAGTTACATGTGTAAGCAAAACGAACATCCCAACCTGACGGAATCTTCCTTTCTGAAGGATATTTCAATGTAGCATATCAATAATTAATTCTAAACTCCATAAAATTCTCCCTGATTACCAGCCATCAATCTTCCGAATACTTTATTACTTCTACAGGGCAACTCTCGGCAGCTTCAATAATCGTTTTTTCGTATAACGAGAAATCCACCCCATCAATCACAAATGCTTCGCCATCCATTTTAAACACTTCGGGACAAATTGCTTCACTTAGTCCGCAACCTGTGCACCCTTCTTCGATCCAAACTTTTGTTATTGCCATGATAATGTTGAATTTTAATTATTTACATCACGATAAAAAACTACATTTATGTAGGAATGATTAGATATCGCACTCATTCACAGAGCTGGCAGAGCCTGGTGCTGTCAATCACATTACCTGAAACTGCCCATCCGCTCATATTTATTTACTAGCAAAAATCCGCATTTGAAGGAACGTATCTTTTCTTTTTCTGTAATTCATAGCTTTGATGTGTCAACGACCCCGGTTATCATCAACAAATACAGTTTAATTCTGTTTAAACTGCTTGTTTAATGTGTGATTATAAACAAACTAACCCCCTACTATTGTTCAATTCAAATGGAAAATCCGAGTAAAATAAAACGCAGCAACATACCCGCCCTGCGAAAAGATCATGCTGCAAAATAATCCTACCTTTCTTACACTTTAAGGCTATTTTCCTACGTAAATGTAGGAAAATAGCTATTTTTTATCCTCGTCAAATTTTCCTAAAAAATAGTTTTCAAGCCAAAAACAGAAATATTTTCATCTTCTTACATCACTATTATACTGACTGTTACAATCACCAATTAGCAATTGATAATTACTAATTATTGTTAATGGCACGGTAAATGAATAACTGGTTTCAAGAAATTCAAAAAAAACAAAAGAAATAAAGAAACTTAGTTATTCATTTTAAATATAAAAAAGATGAGAAAGATTGCAATTTACGGAAAAGGTGGTATCGGCAAAAGCACAACCACTCAAAACACAGTAGCCGGTTTGGCTGAAATGGGAAAAAAAGTAATGGTAGTGGGTTGCGACCCTAAAGCCGACTCTACTCGCTTGCTTCTTCACGGATTGGCACAAAAAACAGTATTGGATACCTTGCGCGACGAAGGTGAAGATATCGATTTGGAAGATGTAATGAAACCAGGCTTTAAAGAAACCAGTTGTGTGGAATCTGGCGGTCCTGAACCAGGTGTAGGTTGTGCCGGTCGTGGTATTATCACTTCCATCAATCTGCTGGAACAATTGGGAGCTTACGACGATGACAAACAATTGGATTATGTATTCTACGACGTATTGGGCGACGTTGTTTGCGGTGGATTCGCGATGCCAATCCGCGACGGAAAAGCCGAAGAAGTTTACATTGTTTGCTCAGGCGAAATGATGGCTATGTATGCTGCCAACAACATTTGTAAATCTATTTCTAAGTTTGGTAAAGTGGGTACAGTTCGCTTAGGCGGTTTGATTTGCAACTCACGTAAAGTAGACAACGAAGCCAACATGATTGAAGAGTTTGCTAAAAGACTGGGTACTCAAATGATCCACTTCGTACCCCGCGACAACATGGTTCAACACGCAGAAATCAACCGTAAAACAGTTATTGACCACGCTCCTGAACATCCACAAGCCGACGAGTATCGCTCTTTAGCAAAAAAAATCAACGAAAACAAAATGCACGTAATTCCACAACCGCTGGAAATGCAAGAGTTGGAAGATTTGTTGGTTGGATTTGGAATCATGAACTAAGAAAAAGACAACCCCTAGCCCCTAAAGGGGAATAAGACATAAGGTCTGGCAAAAGAATTAGGATAAAATCGAATAAAACAAACTTGATCCTCACCCCCTTTAGGGGTTGGGGGTCATCTTAAAAAATTAAACAATATGTATTTATTAAGAGCAATAGTTCGTCCGGAGAAATCGACTGTAGTTATGAAGTCGTTATTTGACGCAGGCTTTCCTGCAGTCACCAAATTATCAGTTTTCGGTCGTGGTAAACAACGTGGTATTAAAGTAGGTAATGTTACTTACGATGAGCTTCCAAAAGATCTTTTGATGATTGTCATTCCTGAAAAAGACAAAGATTTTGTTATTGAAACCATTATGTTATCGGCCCGTTCTGGCGAAAAAGGCCAGTTTGGCGATGGTAAAATCTTCGTTACTCCGGTAGAAGAAAGTTACACCATTTCCAGCGGTAAAAAAGATTGACCCCTAACCCCTAAAGGGGAATAGAGAAGTAACCCCCAGGGGCTTAAAGACAATACTTCTGGTCGTTTTATTCAGGAGATTAAGCATTAAACAAAACATAAAGACTGTAGTAACTTAGTTCCCCTTTAGGGGCTAGGGGTAGTCTTAAAAATTTATTTTATATGAAACTGATATTAGCAATGATACGCATCGACAAAATGAGCGCTACCAAGCTTGCTCTTTCGGATGCCGGCCTTCCTTCTTTTACCGCCATGCCGGTATTGGGACGTGGA
>Ga0318567_10000070_pt1 | contig 45955 bp, 29 predicted proteins | sample GRESIP088b5f20_FD_203691 | JGI IMG/M metagenome (GOLD analysis project Ga0318567, IMG submission 203691) | Tropical soil microbial communities from Luquillo Experimental Forest, Puerto Rico - GRE.SIPMG.088b5f20 | ecosystem: Environmental > Terrestrial > Soil > Tropical forest > Bulk soil...
CCGCATAGTTCTTAATGTTGGCTCCTCCAAAATTTACACTTTGCACCAGGAAAAAACCGGTGCCATAAATGTACACTGAATCACCAGGGAAGAATGTTTCATTGCCTATTCCGGTGATGACAGGTTTTGGATAACTGAAGTTGAAAGAAAACACTGTGCTTCCTGTGGTGGTGGTGTATTTCACGGTATTGAGCAGTTGTTCCGGCACTGTATTGAAAGGGATGCTGGCAGGGATCTGCACCACGGCCATCTCATTGGAAAATAATCCGTAGTTAAATTGTGCCGGCATGCCATCAAAAAGTATCTCAACAGCATTCTTTAAATTGGAGCCCTGAATAACGATCCATTGCCCGGTAGTGATGCTTTTTACCAGCGTATCATTTGGGGCGGCGGCATAGTTGCGGATAGATGTTATTTGCGGACCGCTGTCAGCTTTATCTTTTTTGCAGGAAACAAAAACAAGCACTACTAACAGCGTGGTAAAAAAAGATGAAAACGATTTTATATTTAAATTTCTAAGTCTCATAATTTCTAAGTTTTAGCATCATAAAAATTAATAGTAAGGCACTGGTGCGTCTCCAAGATTAGGATCAGCGGACAGCTCGGATGCAGGCAATTGCATGGTAAATGCTGCTACGGTTGCAGGCACAATCACTACATTGCTTGCCACGGGTGTTGCCACGCCATTGGCGTAATCGAAAGTGGTGCGTTGCTGGTTATTGATGATTGAAACTGCTTTTGCAGGATTATAATAAGAGAGGCGTACGAGATCCAACCAAAACTGCCCCTCAAAAGCAAACTCAATGCGCCTTTCTTTAAGTATGGCATCGTAATCTATGGTAGAGACAGGATCCATACCGGCCCTCACTCTTACTTTATTGAAAAACTTCAGCGCTTCTGCGTTTGTAGTTGTTGGGGTGTTGCCCAACAAGGCTTCGGCATATAACAGGTACACATCAGCGAGGCGCAGCAATGCGTCATGTTCAATCGATGCAGTATAGGTCATAGAAGGCGTGTTGTTGTCCTTCTCATTGCCGATGATGTGTTTCTTCATAGCCTGGCCGGTAGCCTTATAACCGCCATTGGCCGCATTCAATTCAGGATAAAGATCGCCGTTCATCATAAAGGAAGCCTTTCTTCTTACTGAGTCGCGGGTAGCATAATTTAAATATAAATCGTAAGTAGGTGCCAAAGGGGTCCATGCGCCGTTTTTTTGCGGATTGATATCATTTGAAGGCGAATAGGTCAACAATAAATTGCCTTCTTCCCAACTAACACTGGCACCAGTGGCCCACTGCAGCGCAAATAATACTTCAGAATTATCGTTGTATTGCGACTTAAAAAGATTCGCATAGTTATTCAGCAAATTCAATCCGCTGTTATTGCAAACATTGCCTGCATATTTTATCGTGCTGTCGAGGTATTGCTGCTTTCTTGTTCCGCCGGTTTGACCGAGCCCCGCAATTGAAAGGTAGACCTTCGCTAACATTCCTTGCGCCGACCATTTTGTAACCCTGCCTTTTGCATCTGTAGCCGGTAGATTGGCAGACGCAAAACGCAAATCATTTTCAATAAACTTATACACGTCAGACAAGATATTGCGTCTCAGCAACGGGTCCTTAATGAGCTTGCTGTTGTCCTCTATTATAGGTACCGGTCCCCATAACATAGCAAGATAATAGTAGGCAGTTCCGCGTATAAATTTAGCTTCAGCGATAGCAGCGTTTTTATCGGAAACGCTAACGGAAGTTGCATTTTTATCGATGGAATTAATGACTGTGTTACATTGACCAATGAGGTTATACAATCCTTTCCAACCTCCCTGCATTACGCTGTTTCCTGCAGTGATGGTACGTGAATAAAGCTGCACCCAATCACCGGACCAGGCAAAGAAGGCATTGCCACTTAAAATATCTCCAAGTGGCAGATACGCTTCATGGTGCCACACGCCCCAGGGCGCACCGCCATAAAGATTCGCTGTGGCCAATCGTAATTCGTCAGTGGTCTTGTAAAAATTATCAGAGCTGATCTGCGATTGAGATGGCCGCTCAAGAAAACTCTTATTACATGCAACGCAGAACACAATTGCAATTGCAGTAAACAGTATTTTATTAATGTATTTCATTATTGTAATTATTTATTAGTTCAGGTTGACGTTAAGACCAAAGGTGAATGTGCGGGGCTGAGGATAATAGCCTCCATCCCATCCTGCCTGCAGCGGGTTCCAGGAGCCAATCTCAGGATCCATACCTGAATAGTTGGTGATGATAAATGCATTGGTAACGGTTCCGTATACCCTGAGTGAATTGATGTGGGCCTTTGATAAAAGCTTTGTGGGAAGCCTGTAACCAAGGGTAATATTTTTACACCTGATGAACGAACCGTCTTCAATGTACAGATCTGACGGACGGTTGTTCTCATTCGTATTGTCATTTCTCAAACCAACAATTTTGGTGTTTGGATTCGACACATAGGCGTTGTAAAAATTAGATGGGGAACCAGCAGGATCTTTATATACAACGCGGGCATAATCAAGCACTGATTTAAAATAGTTCGTGTTGTTCTGTGGATTTGTTTGTGAGATCAACAACTGGTTAAACACCTTGTTGCCTACACTTGAGGTGAAGAAAATATTGAAATCAAAACCTTTGTACGAGAAGGTATTATTGAATCCAAACTGCGCCTTTGGTAACGGAGATCCTAAGAAGGTTTGGTCCTTCGTATCGATGACGCCATCACCATTCAGGTCCTTGTATTTCCTGTCGCCGTACCAGATACCACCACCACTATTAGAGATGGGATAAGGAACGCCACTCTGGTTAACTGGCAATGCATGCGTTTTAAAATCTTCCGGAGTCGCAAAAACGCCGTCAAACACATAACCATAAAAACCTCCCATCGCACGGCCAGGAACTGTTTTCGCAAACACATAGCCATTGTAGGTTTGAGACAAATTTGCAGCATCACCACCAGTACCTAAACTAAGGACCTTATTTGTGTTACGCGAGTAAGTAAAATCTGTTTTCCACGTGAAGTCTTTGTTGGTAATATTGGTGGTGCTGATGCGGAAATCAAATCCTTTATTGCTCACTGCACCCACGTTCACATAAGGAGCCTGCATGGCACCGGGAGACCATGCTGTTGTTGTGCCGGAGAACAATGGCAGTGGCAACTTCAACAGCAATCCGTCTGTTTGCCTGTCATAAATATCAAAAGAAAAATTGAGTCGCCAGTTCAGGAAAGTACCGTCAATACCGGCGTTGGTATATTTTGTTTTTTCCCATGACACATAGGGATTCGCCAGATTTGATTGATACTGGGCAGAACCGGAAAGGCCGTTATTAACAGAGGTTAACAGGGTAACGTAAGTGTTGCCCGGAATACCCTGGTTGTTGGTGGCACCGTATCCCAATCTTAATTTCAGCTCATTGACAAACCTCACATTTTTGAAAAACTTTTCATTGTTGATCTTCCATGCAATGGCGCCGGAATAAGTATTTACCCAACGACTACCCGGTGCAAAATTCGAAGAACCATCGGCACGTACGTTACCTGTAAGAAGATACCTGTCCCATAAGCCAACGTTGATTCTTCCGAACCAGGACTCAAGTGCTGGCCCTGTTCCTTTGACACCGGTGTTTGTAGCAGTATTGGCATCACCGGCACTAACAGATTGCACCTCGTTGGAGGGAAAGTTTTGTCTCGATGCAGAAACGCTGTTAAATGAGCTCAACTGCGCTTCGTGCCCTGCCAATACGTTTAAACTGCTGGATGCAAACGAATGGTTATACGTGAGGTAGTTTCTTACCACTGTGTAAACATTTTGTCCTGAAGAAGATGAAGCAGAGTTGGTATTATTTACCACTTTGCCAAAATTATAGGTGGGGTTGAAAGCTGATTCTTTGGTAAAATCAAAGTTGCCCGATAGTTCACTTCTCAATGACAGATCTTTCATAAACTGGATGTCAGCATACACGTTTCCATATACCTGGTATCTTTCCCTTTCACGCGAATTCAAAAGAGCAAGTCCAACAGGGTTAGGAACAGATTGCACCCATCCATCGGTGTTGGTAATACCGCCCCATGAACCGTCCGGATTTTTTACCGGGATGTCCGGTGTCAAACTCAAGGCGTTGTAGATAACACTTGATGTAGTGGCATTAACGCTTTCATCAACATGGGCCAGCTGAAGGCTTGTACCTATTTTGAGCCAATTGGTTGTTTTGTTATCTAAGTTTAGTCTTACAGAGAATCTTTTAAAATCGGAACCAAGGGCAATACCCTGTTGATCAAAATACGTAGTTGATAACAAATACTGTGTACGTGCATCGCCACCACTCACCGTTATGGAATGGTTTTGCATCGGCGCTTTTCTAAATAACTCGCCTTGCCAATCTGTGCCTGGTCCCATATACTTAGGATTTGCATATTCCGGTCTTGCGTCAAAGCCCCACACTGCAGCTCTGTCGTTAAGCAATGATGCGATTTCCGGAAGGGTTACTGTTGGTAATTTTTTAGGCAACTCCTGCATTCCTAAATATCCATCATAGGAAACTGACGGAGCCCCAACCTTTCCCCTTTTTGTAGTAATTACGATTACTCCGTTTGTAGCCTGCGACCCATAAATTGCCGTCGCAGAAGCGTCCTTTAAAACGTCAACGGATTCTATTTCGCTTGGGTTAATTGTATTCAAGGGATTCGAGCCACTTCCGGGATCGCCCGGAGGCGGGATGATCACGCCGTCCAACACATACAAAGGAGAGCTGTTGCCACTGATGGATGACACCCCGCGGATTTGAACGGACACGGCACCACCGGGCTGCCCGGAAACCTGCTGTACCATTACACCGGCAACTTTTCCCTGTAGCGCCTGGTCAAATGTGGTGGGGAGCGTTTTCCTCAGGTCCTCTCCCGTAACAGAAGAAATGGATCCTGTAAGGTCCTTTCGTTTCATTTTTCCATACCCCACTACCACTACATCGTTTAGCTGCAAAGCTTTTTCGGTAAGGGTGATGCGGATATGGCTGGTATTTTCCACGCGAATTTCAACGCGTTCAAATCCTATTCTTGTAACAATAAGTATGTTACCGATGGCAGCATCAATGGTGAAGTTTCCCTTGTCGTCGCTAATGGCAAGGAGGTTTGAATTTTTTACTGAAACTGAAGCGCCGGAAACCGGCACAGAAGAATTTTGATTCGTTATCGTACCGCTAAGCTTTGCTGTTTGAGCACAAACATTGGAGAATGACAGCGTGAGCGGAATGATCCCCAATAGCAATAATAATGGAAAGCGAGTCGTTTTGGATGGTTTCATATTTGATTGTTTAGATCTGGACAATTTTTTTTAAGCGCAGTTTTTTTCATTTTGGTTTTGTGTTGTCATACCGGATGAGCTATCCGTTTTTTGTTTGGCTATTCGTTTTTCTATTTTAATAAATGAAAGAATGTTGACTGGGAATATGCTGACTTCAGCAGCTTTTTTTGAAGTGTACTGAAGCGACGCTGTTAATGGACTGATGAAGCGTTGAATGCGGGTATTTTTTTGTTCAGAAAATATAATTACCCAAATAAAAGAAGAAGAGTTAACAGGCAGTTTTGCAACCTCTGTGGTGCGTGCAAAAAACGGTTCGGTAAAATTGATGACCGTGTTCTTTGTTGGGACAAAGAAAAATGCCTTTGACAGCAGGGCATCAAGGCACAGCAAAACAGGCAATGCGGGAAGCAAAAATTTCGTCCTCATACGCAGCAATCGTTCGTTTGAATCAATACAGTAAAGCTAATGATGATGTAATAAAATGGAGGTATGCCTGCGTTGCAGACTTGGGTATAAAATGTTGCAACCAAATGGTTTTCAACCTTATTCGGGAGCTGTTGTAGTTGCTAATTGCTTTTATTCCGGCTATTGGCTGCATATTGCGACGGCAGAATATTAAATTCTTCCTTAAATGCTTTTGTGAAATTTTTGGGGTTATTGAAACCTACCTCGTATGCTATTTCGGAAATTGACATGCCACTTTGTTCCAGGAACCGGGCCGCTCTTTTCAGCCGCATTGATCTGATAAAGTCAGCCGGAGATTTGCCGGTAATGGAAAGAATTTTCCGGTATAGTGTTACCCTGTTCATAAACATATCGCGGCTAAAATCTTCAACGGAAAAATCAGCGTTGCCGATATTTTTTTCCACTACCTCCAGCGCCTGCTTAAGAAATTTTTCGTCAACGGGAGTAATGGTTACCTCGGCAGGATTGACCTCTATTTGCTTTTGAAACCTTTTTTGCAATGATTCCTGCTGAGCCAGCAGGTTCCTGATCCTTGAATTTAAAATTTCAAATGTGAATGGTTTGGTGACATAATCGTTGGCGCCCGCTCTCAAACCTTCCAGCTGCTTTTCTTCATTTCCCATGGCCGTAAGCAAAATAACCGGTATATGTGCCGTAGCCGTTTCAGCTTTCACTTGCCGGACAAATTCCACTCCATCCATTAAAGGCATCATTACATCGCTTACCACCAGGTCAGGATTTAATTGTTTGATCTTCTCCAATCCTGCCTTTCCATTTGCCGCCTCTTCAATGTTATATTGCCCCTTCAAATTTTCTTTAAGGTAAAAGCGTATGTCTTCATTATCATCCACGATCAATATGGTCCTTTTCTTTTTATCTCTCGGTACTCCTTCTTGATCATTTATTTCTGCAGCGTCAACCTCCATGGAAGTTGTCGCCGGTGCATTAGAAGCATCGTATATCTTATTTGCGGGAAGTACAATGGTAAAACAAGATCCCATTTCCGGCGTGCTTTTTACCGTAATGGTGCCGTTATGCAGTTTTACAAACTCTTTGGTAATGGCGAGCCCTACACCCGTTCCCTGGTTCACCATTGATTGAGGCACATCGGTCTGGAAGAAATTTTCAAATATCTTTTCCTGCATTCCTTCCTCGATGCCAATACCGGTATCTTCTACTTCTATGGTCAATTTCCCGGCTGTATCATTCTCTGAAGGATCATAGTTCATCATCACTTTTACTGACCCATTATCATGCGTGTACTTAAAAGCATTAGAAAGCAGGTTAAATAAAATCTTTTCCATTTTATCCCTGTCAAAGTAGATTTGAAGACTCTCTACATTTGATGAAAACGAGTACTGTATTTTTTTTCTTTCTGCGAGATCAACAAAAGAGTTGCAGACATCTTTACAAAAAACAATAATATCGCCAATAGCAGGATGCAATTTTATCTCATGCGCTTCCATTTTACGGAAATCGAGCAATTGGTTAACGAGCCTCAATAACCTTTTAGCGTTTCGCTGTACCAGCCCCAGTTGCTTCTTCTGTTCCTCATTGGTTGCCTGTGCCATCATCTTATCCAGCGGAGAAATAATCAGCGTCAATGGTGTGCGAAACTCATGGCTGACGTTTGTAAAAAACTTTGTTTTTAATTGATCCAGTGCGATTATACGTTCCGCCTCTCTTCGCTGGTGCTGGACCTCATAGCGCATGTAAATCCGTTCCAGGATTATGCGCCTGGCAAATAAAAGCAAAGCAGCAGCCGCAATAAAATAAATTATGTACGCTACAGGAGTTCGCCACAGCGGCGGATCGATTGTTATTTTCAATGTCTTCGCGGGACTCCACAGGCCGTCTTTGTTCAGGACTTTTACTTTCAAAGTATAATGGCCCGGATCCAGGTTCATATAAGTAACCGTTTGTTGTGGCCCCGCTGCATACAGCCAGTCGGAATTGAAACCTTCCAGCATGTACGCAAACTTATCACCTGCACTTTGCCCGAAATCAAGAGACACGACCTCGACAGAAAAAACATTTTCTTTGTACTTAAGGGTGATCTCGTCCAACTGTGACAAGGCTTTTTGAAGCAATACCCTGTTATTGACCAGCTCACCCGGTTCAACATTTTTTCTTAATATCTGCAGCCCTGCGAAAATAATTTTTGGTTGAAAAGAAGACTTAGGGATTTTCTCCGGGTCAATGATATTAAAACCGGAGGGACCGCCAAAGATCAATTCACCTTTTTTCGTTTTGAGCGCTGCATTGTCATTAAACTCGCGGCCCTGCAGATTGTTTGTTTCGTCGTATCCAACAACGGAAAACACAAGGCCGCCTTTCTCCTGTCTCGGAATTAAATTCCATAGGCCATTTGGCGTGGAAATCCAAAGTGTATGAAGATCATCCTCAATAATATTTAGTACCATGTTATCGGGCAAACCGTCAGCCGTTGTAAAACGATGAAAGCGTTTTGTGGAGGCGTCGTATAAATTCAATCCTTCACTCGTGCCAACCCAAACCCTTTGTTTACCATCCTGAAGAATGCATAAAATATTGTTGTGGCTTAAATTATTGTTTTCCTTGTTCAATATATAGGAAAGCTTAAAATTGTTGCTCCGGTCAAACACCGATATACCTCCTGTTGAGCCAACCCACAAGTTTCCTGCGGTGTCCTGCATAATAGTCGAAACATAGGAGTAGGCCAAAGAGCTTTGAACTGCTCCTTTTTCCTGCAACCGGCTAAAAGTACCTGTGGCTCTGTCCATTCGATCCACGCCATTGCCTAAAGTACCAATCCATAAATTGTCGTCTTTGTCTTCGAATATCTCCCACACATTATCATTTGACAAACTCGAAGGATCATTTTCCTTGTGCTTGTAGTTGGTGAATTTTTTTCCGTCGAAACTATTGAGTCCGCCCAAATAAGTTCCAATCCATAGTATTCCGCTTTTGTCTACACATAGGCTGACTATTATATTGCTCGAAAGACTGTTCTTGTCAGCGGCGTTGTGCAGGTATTGTTTATACAAATTATTTTTTCTGTCAAAGTAGATCAAACCGCCGCCGTTGGTACCGATCCAGAGATTGCCTAGCTTATCTTCGGCAAACTTGTTAACATCATTATAAGGAAGGCTTTTAGCATCACCATCTCTATGCTGAAAATTTGGAAACAAAACAATATTGCTATTTAGGTAACTCACCCCCTGCTTATAGGTTCCCAGCCAGATTATTCCACGATCATCTTTATACATGGCTGTAATGCTGTTCTGGCCAAGGCTGCGGGGATTCCGGGGATCATTTAAAAGATACCTTGTATTGAAGTTGTTTTTTTTATTGATAAGATCCACGCCGCCATGATCGGTAGCCACCCAGATCAAACCTTTATTGTCCTCTACAACCCGGTAAACAAGATTTGAACTGAGCCTCGACGGGGAAGAAGTTTCATTAAACGACTTGACAGAATTGTTGTTGGGTTGAAAAAGAAAGACACCATTGTTAAAAGACCACAACCATATATCACCATCGCTGTCAATAAAAATACCGGGGAAACTACCCAGTTTGCCGCGAAAAACTTCGGTTGAAAAAATAACTTTGTCTGCATTAATATCATATTGTTTTAGCAAACCACTTTGATAAGCCAGCCACAACTTGCCATCATTCGTCTCTTTTATTGTTGAAACATGCTCCGAATTATTATCCTTTAATTTTTGCCCGACGAATATTGCCTTTTTACTTCCGGTTGAGTACAGGTATAGATCGTAGTTGTTGTAAAGGAACCAATACCTACCATTGTTTCCTTTAACAACATGGTTGATGTCGCCCTGCGGCAAACCGATTGACTTTAAATATTGATATGTGTTTGCATCAAACTTTTCAGTGTTCAGATCATAAATGCAAGGGCCGCTTATTGTTGATACCCAAATCTTGCCTTCGGGAAGCTCATACAGTGATTGAACATTGTTATCGAGAAGAGAAGTGGTGTCGGTAAAATTTTTACGAAATATCCGGCATGCATATCCATCGTACCTATTCAGGCCCGAAGAGGTACCGAACCACAAAAAGCCATCGCTATCTTTTAAAATAGCGTTGACTTGATTGTGTGATAAGCCGGTATAATTGTCAAGCTTATAAAAGTTGTAGTCTTCATTTTGCGCAAAACTCAACACCGAACTGCATGCCAAAAGAATAAAAACAAGGAAACGCATTAACATTGTTATTTTAGAGTTCGTTTGCCTTCGCGAACAACACTTTCAATTCTGATCCAAAATCAAGTTAGCAAAATGATTTGAATAACAATTAAATTTCCGTTTGGCCAAACTGTTATCTGCCGGCCGCTGCTGCCTGATGTAGCAATCATTGCTATGTAATACGTAGCACTACGTTTCTCTTTGCACCTGTTGATTAACAACTAAGCAGTTCCTTAAACTATTCCTTTTATGGCAAATACTGATGCAATTTCCGTAGGCATTTTGTCCGGCAATGAAATCAGCAGTCCATCAGGTGTGTTCTTCCAACTGAGTGTATCATTGTAACCGAGCAATTTTACATCCGAAACGTTTTTACCTTTCAATGTTTTCACCAACACTTCTTTCACAGGTAAGCCCATTGTGGTTGCGTAGAGTGTATTTTCTTTTTGTGCAAATCGTATATCTTCTGCCGTAAATGGCTTACCCTTGCCTTCGTTAAAACCCTGCGCCGATAACGAAGCTGCTGCCTGCATGGCCGGGCCCTCACCAAGAACGCTATACGGGTTGGTATCGTAAATGCTTTCGCTGTTGACTTTCATCCAGGCGGTGATGCCTTTTACTATTTCTTTTTCGTCGCTGTCAATGGTGCCGTCACCTTTCACAGGAACGTTTAGCAAAAGATTCCCGTTTTTACTAACCACATCTACCAATGTATGAACCACAGTTTTGGCCGACTTATAATAATGATTTTCAAAAACCCGTTTATCATAGTGCCAGTTGCCAATGCAAGTGTCGGTTTGCCATGTTTCGGGTTCTATTACATTACTTTGGCCGCGTTCAATATCCCACACCATGCACTTGCGCTGTTGCTCATTCAATACTTTCCCGTTGATCACTGCCTGCAAGGAACCATGCCTTTGAATGCTGCTGTTGTAAACGTGCGCAGCAATACGCAATCCGACATCGCTCACCGGCCACAGCGGTAAAGCGGTATCATCAAAGTACACTAAGTCCGGTTCGTATTTATCGACCAACTCAACAGTTCGTTTGAAAAATTTTTCGCAATATTCTTTTGAAGGCGTTGTTACGCCATTGCCCCAGTCCCACTTGCTACCCATGTCATCATTATCGCTGTCTTTACTAAGCGCATGATTTTGCGCGTACAGGTCCGCCGCCGGATCCTGACCGTTCCACCATTGGCCCGCTCCCTGCGACCTTGTCAACCTGCCGTCATACGGAATTCCCTTCATCGGCCCGTTCTTATCGCTGCGTTGCGCAACCTCGTACCAGCTCCACGCGTGAGCAGCATGCACGCTTACGCCAAAATGCAGCCCATGATTTTTTGCTGCTTTTGCCCAGCCTCCTATGAGGTCTTTTTTAGGCCCCATCTTTACTGCATTCCAGGGCTGGTATTGACTGTTGTAGTTATCGAAATTGTCGTGGTGGTTGGCCATTGCCACAAAGTATTTGGCGCCGGCGTTTTTGTACAAGCCGACTAATTCTTCCGGGTTCCAGTTTTCGGCTTTCCATTGATGAATAACATCTTTAAAGCCAACCTTGCTCGGATGCCCGTAGTGTTGTAAATGATATTTGTATTGGTCGCTGCCCTCTCGGTACATTCCTCTTGCGTACCAGTCTCCATATTCAGGCTGGCACTGCGCTCCCCAATGCGCCCATATCCCAAACTTTGCACGCTTATACCACTCAGGCACTGTATATTGTTCCAGCGATTTCCAATCCGGTTTAAACGGGCCACTTGCATAAGGCAGGCCCGGTGTTAAAAACCGAGCATTCAACAACTGATTTTTCAATAACAAGCCGGGGGCAAGCAGCGCCGCGTTTTTTAGTAGTTTTCTTCGGTTCATTACAATTTCATATTTAAGCATTTCGTATTCAACAAATATATATCCCCATCTAATTAAGATCGGTATATCAAAACGACTTTTGATTATACAAATCCGACTTTTTAATTTGTACATTCGATTTTTAATTTCGATATGGCGAGAAGAATTTTAAAACAGTCGTTTTCTTTATTGCACATTGACTATGTGAAGCTGACAAAAAAATGGAACTATACCCACGTTATAAGTCCATATATCCGTATCTATTTCATAGACGAAGGAGAAGGGTACATATCTACGGCGAAAGGCAAAACAAAATTAGAAAAAGGCTATCTGTACATTATTCCGAGCTTCACCCTGTGCAACCTTAATTGTCCGGTTTCCTTAAGTCAGTACTTTGTACATTTTTTCGAAGACTCGCCTGATGGCATTTCGATTTTTAACAACTGCAGAGAAATTATCAAGGTGAAGGCAGAAGAAGTTGACATAACCCTTTTTAAAAGATTGCTGCAAATTAATCCGGGCAGAAAAATCAACCGTTCCGACAATCCGACAGTTTATGAAAGAAATGAGTTTTACAACCAGTCTGAAGAATTAAACACAAAGCAACCGGATGCGGCTTTTTTAGAAACGCAGGCGATTTTACTTTTCCTTGTTTCAAAGTTTTTAAATGAGGAGATGTTTAAATACCAAAATAAGAATACTGTTCCCTCACAAATTCTCGACTGCCTGAGTTTTATTCAGGTAAATCTTGACAAAAAAATTGCGATAACACAACTTGCAAAAAGAGCGAATTTGCAAGAGGATTATTTCTCGCGTCTTTTTCTCAAACATACCGGAGAGAGGCCCCTTGCTTATATTCAAGCGAAACGTATTGAGCGAGCGCAATATTTAACTGCCACCACAAATATGTCTTTTTCAAAGATTGCTGAGTTTACGGGCTTCGACAATCTTCCCTACTTTTTTAGGATATTTAAAAAAGTTACACAATTGACACCCGCCCAATATGCGGCACAGAATCAATCATTGAATTTGTTTTAAAATCCGGTAACGAACCGGACATAGCTTCCATATTACGATACTCGACCAATCATCGTTTTTTATTCGCTCCAAACTAAGACACCGGCAGGGTTCAACGTTTTTTCTCCGATTAGTATTTTGGCCTGAGCGGGTAATTTCATCTCATAGCTATCCGAAGCATAATTCACCGCTACGTAGAAGCCGTCGCGCCAATAAACAAAGACACCGGGCGGATAATTTTCAATGGTGGCACCTGCTTCCGCGTAATTGTTTTTCAATATTTCCTTTTCCAATGTCATACCGTCTGTAACTACGCCTATGTATGTTACGGTGCCTTTGCCCACATTTCTTTTCACAACGGCTGCGCTGCCTTTATAGAATTGATCGTTATAATATGCTAGAACGGTAGTTCCTTCGTCCGGTTTCAACAAGTCGGCCCAAAGATTCCAGTAATAATGATTTTGACCGTAGAGGATATCGCCTTTGCTATTTGAAGGCATCATATCCGTTGTTGTAATATGCGCCCCTGTTAAATCAGAAAGCGGTGCAGCAGTTTCTTCTTCCCAAAAATGCCCGGCACGATCCATTGTCGCAGTTCGGCAAGTGATGATCAAATGACCGCCCTGCTGTACATAATGCGTCCATTTTTTTATCAAGGCGGCATCGGCCATTGCGTAAGCGGGAACAACAACCACTTTATAATCTGACAGATCTTTATTTTCGTCCACCACATCAACCTGTGCGCCGAATGATTTAGCCATTTCTAAAAACCCGATTGGATAATTCCACGCGTCCCAGCGCCCATTTTGCTTTTGGCGATCTATTGTCCAATAGTTTTCTAAGTTCCAGACAATGGCAGTTTTGCGTGCAGCTAATTTTTCCGGCAATTGCGCATTTGGTTTATACAATGCACGTAGTTGTTTTATTTCTTTGTTGAACTGAATGTAGTCTTCACCACCCTGGGAAGGGGTTACGCCGTCTGTTTTAATTACAGCCGCATGGTATTGTTCCGTGCCATACAATATCTGTCGAAAACGGTAAGAGCAGGCAAGTTTGCCGCCGGCTGCAAAGCTGTGATAGAGCCACATGCGCACCGTACCGGGCAGCAGCAATGATGCCTGCCCTGCCCAATTGGTAGGGCCCGGTTGCATTTCCATTACACCGGTAAAACCGCCCACTGATTTATAATACTCAGATGCAAACAGCACTGTTTTGCTATCTCCCAACCTGAATCCCAGACTGCCCATATTGTTAGCACCTCCATTTGGATAAGCCGTATACGTTGCAAAGTCTTTGCTTCGGGTTCATTGTCTAATTGCCAACCGACCACATTTTTATTTTGCCCGTAACGCTTCACCAGTTGCGTGATAATTCTCTCTACAAAAAACCTATACTTAGCATTAACAATAGAACCTAAACCACGCGTGCCGTTTTCTCCGCGAATATAATTTCCGTACATCATATACGTTTCGGGATATTTATCTCTCATCCATGCAGGCATGGTTGCCGACGGCGTACACATCAGCACTTTTAACTGGTATTTTTCGCAGAGATTAACGACAGTATCCAACCATCCAAAATTAAATTGCCCTTCCTCCGGTTCCAATTGCGCCCATGCAAATTCTGCCAGATGAACAAATGAATAACCCATGTCAGCGATCTTCCGAATATCGCGCTCCCATTGGTTTTTGTTCCAATGTTCGGGATAGTAATAAATGCCTGTAGTGATCAATTCTTCGTCGGGAAAAAATTGCTGCTTACTTTGTGAGTAAGCTGACAAAGAGGTGAAAATCGCGAAAGCTAAAATTATTTTTTTCATCATTCAGCAGATATATTTACCTGTATGAGTTTTTCTTTTGTGTGTTTTTAATTACGATTCGTAACCGCATCTAAAATTTCCTTGTCTAAAATTTTGCCTGTGCCTCTGTCGAATATGCCTTTGTTTACGTCCCAATAAAAAGGTATCAAGCCCTTGCTCATAGCCTTCTCCACAAAATATCTTTGAAAATGTTCTATTGATTGTTCATGTAGTTTTTGATCAGCACCTTCAGGCAACTTTCGCTTGTACGCGCCGAATTCTCCAATGATAACCGGTATTCCCCGATCATAAAATTTCCGTTTCATTAATTCTAAGTGTTCATCTACTGCACGTTCTTCTCCATATTTAGCATTGTGGATCGTATCCGTTTTTGAGTGATAGTTTTTACCCCAGTAGTAAAACAATTTGCCCCAGGCTGCATCCTTCTCCATAATACAGAATTGATAAGGTTCGTAGTAATGAACTTCGAGCATCAACCTGTTCCCGATTTTATCGTTGGGCAATTCGTTCATCCATCTGTTTGTTTTATCAATATTCGTTTGCGGCCCTTGAATGATAAGCGTTCGGGAACTATTATTGCCATCTGTGGCACGTACTGCGTTAACAAAAGTCTGGTAATAAGACAACAAAACAGGCATATCGGCAGAATCCTTTACATCGGGCTCATTTGCACCGGCAAACAACAGATGTTCATCATAATTTTTGAATGCATTGGCAATTTGTGTCCAGTATTTTCGAAGCCTGTTATTTACTTCTTTTTGATTGGCCCTGTTGATCCTGTTCTCAAGCCAGCCTTTATCCCAATGCATATTCAACACAACATATAAACTATCATTGATGCAATAATCAACCACTTCTTTTACACGGTTCATCCACGATTCATCAATAACACTGTTTACCGTATCGGAATGGGAAAACCATGCACAAGGAATGCGAACGGTGTTAAAACCAGACGCTTTTATCTGATCAATAAATTGTTGAGTAGTGATAGCGCCTCCCCATGCAGTCTCTCCGCCAATTGCTTCCAGTGTGTTTCCCAAATTCCAGCCTGCTTTCATTTTCCCTGCGATGTTTTTTGCCGTAGGCAATTGCGCAACAACACACACTGGAAAGATAACAAGTGCAATAAAAAATTTTAAAATCATACGAATCATTTACGCGGCTGTTTATTACTGTTTTTTCATTTTTGAGTGATCCCTTTCCAGCTATCCGTTCTAAAGGGCACAGCGGGTAATCCTTCTTTGTTTGTTAAATTACAAGCTGGATTATCTGCCCAGGCATATCTTATCGCCATTGGTTTTACAACATTTTTTGAATATACAATCACACTGTTTCCTTTTATCGTAGCATCGGCCCAATAGAATTTTTTATCATCACCTGCAATTGCAAATCCCGTAACAGGCTTACCATCTTTTGTTGTAAGACCTTTTCCTGCATTATTAAAATCGATGGTTATTTTGTTTCCGGTTATCCTGGAACTTTTTATTACAGGCCCGGCAGAAACGATGTTGTGTTTATATGCTATTTTCTCTGCCTCAAGCGCCAGCCTTCTGCCAACCTCTTGTTTATTTTTGGGATGAATATCATTTGACTCGCCCACGTCAATAGCAGAAGCCATTGCAGTATTGGGCAGCGACAATGTCATTGTTTGCGCCTCTCTTAATTCTGCCCATTCACTTTCTGATGGAAGCGATTTTTCTTTCATGAAGTTGGCAAGCTGTACAAACAAAAAAGGAACGTTTCCCTGCTGCCATCTCTGCCGCCAATCGTTAATCAACATCGGAAACATGGTGCGATAATTATAAGCCTCCCAGGCATTGGATTCGCCCTGGTACCAGATGAATCCTTTGATGCCGTAAGGGATCAGCGGATGTATCATTGCATTGAAAAGCACCGTTGGACAATACTGATAGTTCATTATTTTGGGAAATGGAGTTTCCAGGTCTTTTTTATACACCCATTTTCCTGCAATAGAAATTTTTGAAACGCCATTGGTAACATAGAGGTCGTCAGCAGGCGGATTCAAGCCACCACCGCCCCACAGCATGGCCACTCTTACGGCTATCGTATTTTCTCCCTGCTGCACGAGGCGTGCCGGAATGGTGAATGAATGGGTAGCATTCGAGTTCCAGATATTCTTGCATATCTCTTCTCCATTGAAGTAAAGTGAATAGTTCATCTCGGGATGTCCCAGGTTGATGATCAAATCTTTGCTGCTCAAAGATTCAGGCAATATGATCTTCTTTCTTAGCCAGATCATTCCGTCGTAGGATCCGATGCCAAAGTCTTTCAGCACGCCGGGCATTTCCACTGTGGACCAATCGGCATCATTATAATTTTGCGCAGGAACTATTTTGTCTGCATTGTTCTGGGGATTGTAAACAAGGTTCCAAATGTGCACCCAGTTCAGGCTATCGGTTGCGTAATCGAATTGGTCAGGGCGAAGTGTATCATTGTTAAGCGTTCTTTCTTTGGTGACAGGCGAAGTAAGCAACATATCGCGACTCGTCCAGGCTTCCACCGGTGTGCCTCCCCAGGTGCTTTGAACAATACCAACAGGAACGTTTTGATCACGATGAATTTTGCGTGCAAAAAAATAAGCAACAGCTGACCAGTCTTTCACATTTTTGGTATCACACACTTTCCACCTGCCTGCACGGATATCGGTTTGCGGCGATAATTTTTTATCATGGTCCACCATGAGCAACCGAATATTGGGATAGTTTGCTTGGGCGATTTCTGTTTTCGCATCTTTCGCTTGCTGTACCTGCATCTCCATATTTGACTGGCCCGATGCTATCCACACATCGCCGATCAGAACATTGCTCAGTTCGAGTTTGCTTTCCTGTTTGCCATTTTCAACAATGCTCAAAGTGTAGGGACCACCAGCCTTAAATTTTGGCAACTTTACAAACCACTTTCCTTCCTTATCGGCAGTTGTTGCGGATTGCACATTGGCAAGCTTGACCGTAACCGTTGCATTTGGTTTTGCATGTCCCCAAACAGGAACCGGAATATCTCTTTGCAGCACCATGTCGTTACCAAACATTTTTGGTAAAGTGATTTGAGAAAAAGAACTCAGGCAGATAGACACCAATAATAGTGTTGTAATTACCAATTTCATCATCATATTTTTTTATACCAACAATGTTTTAAAATTGATTAATTCGATTTTTTAATTAGCCCCACAAATCCTCCCCTGGCAAGGCAATCAACTTTTACAACATCACCTTTTTTTATCTCTATTTTTTGTGATAAAAACGACTTATCATCCTTTCCGTCTTTTATTAATTGCAGTTCATAGTTTCCACTTGTAAGAAAACTGAAATCCAGGAGCAATGTTTGTTGTTCATCTTTCCCGTTCAATCCGCCTACGTACCAAACATTATTTTTCCTGCGGGCCATGATTACTTTTTCGGCGGGATAACCATCTATTAGTTTCGTGTCGTCCCATGTTGTTGGAAAATTTTGCAGAAAGGATTTTTCCTCTTCCGGCAACGATTGATAGGCATGTGGTTTATCAGCAAAATGTTGCCAGCCAGACTCGAACACAACTGCCAGCGCCATCTCATGTGCATAGCTTGTAACGTGCGGATATCTTGTATTCGAAAAGGTTACCGGCGTATAGTCCATGGACCCAACAACATTTCTTGTAAACGGCAATGTTGTATTATGTGCTGCCGCTTTATTAGTTAAAGCCGGAGTATTATTGTACCATTCAGCACCGTAAACAGCCTCTGCTGTCATTAAATTTGGGTAAGTGCGCTGCCAGCCGCGGGGTAAAGTTGCACCATGAAAGTTTACCATCAAGTGATACTTTGCGGCATCTTTCAGAATGTCGATATAATATTTCATCATGTCTTGCTGGTCACCCGCAAAAAAATCAACTTTAATTCCATACACGCCGATTTTGTTTAGCCATGAAAACTCTTTTGCTCTCTGTTCGGCGCTATTCAGGCGATTCAATGGTGTGGCAGCTTTATACCATTCGTTTGCATTATTGGAAGTATCAACTGCATTTGTTGATGAATTGTACCAAACCAATGGCTTAATGTTTTTACTTTTTGCATAATTAACTGCATCAACAATATCTCCTCCGTTAGCCATTATGTCCCATTGCCAGTCTATCAAAACATAGGGCCAGCGCATGGCTAGGGCACCATCAACATATTCCACCACTTTTTTATAGTCCTTCGATCCATTGTTATTGGCCCAATAAATCCATGAAACAGCTCCTGGTTTAATCCAGTTTGTTTCTTTCAATTGATTTGGCTGGCTCACATCGGTTACCAGCGTAGACGCAACAACATCCTGCAGTTTCCCAATGATTAATGTATGCCACTGTGAGCTCCATGACAATGTTGCAACGGCTCCCGTTTGTGAAAAATTATTTCTTGAACCAGGGTATACTACTTTATATTGATTCTTATTTTGGCGATTACTGAGCCTGGCGGCACAGTTGTTTTCGTTGACATTTGCTTCTGAAATCAATACATAAACCGGTTGGTTGTTTACTTGGTACAATGCCGGAAAACCCCACTCCCGCTGCCTTCTATCGTCATCTACACCTGTTTTGTTTAGCGGATAAAACCATTCATAAGCGGCTTCAAAAGGCTGCATCCACCGCTTTGTGCTATCTGGCAAAGTATAAGCAGTGGCTTCGTTAATAATGTTTTTTTGTTCAGAAGTGCCATTGGGAAATTCATAACGAAATGCCACCCCGTCGTTATAGACTCTGAAAATAATATTGAAAGGTTGGTGATTGGCATTTTGAAAGCTGAATGTCTTTTCTACGCCAGCGTTCTCACATATTTTCCGTTTCCCGCTTATCATTTCATATCTGTCATGTATGGCAACTGGCTTTGATTCTTTGATCAATTGAAGGTCGTTTACAAACTGTTCATCGGTACGGCTAATGCCCAATGGCGAATCCGGTAGCACTTCTATAAAATCCTTATTGGTTTTGTAAAAGGTTGTAAAATTAATTTTACCGGCATTTTTATCGGGCAGGCCAACCACTACTTTTATTTTTCCATTGGGCGAAATTAATTCCTGTGCACGCAAACCAATCGTCGTAAAAAAAGCAATCGCACACATCAATAAGTGTCTCATTTACATTTATTTTTTATTGTCAAAAGTTTAGTAGTTAGTGGTTACTAACTTTATTGTGTTTGTTGTTGAGTTAATGTGAACCCGAGCCCTTTGGCTAAAGCCCAACGGCAAAGAATTATGCGCTACACATTGAAAATTCATTTATCACTAAGGCTCAGCACTCATAACTCACTACTCATCACCTCTCTGTTCAGCTTCACTGCGAAGATTCTGATATTATCATCTGCAGGAGAAAAACGGATCGTGATCTCCCTGTTCTTGTTTTGCGAAAATTTTAGTTTTGAATCTATACCAACTTCGTAGACTTTTATCACATGCTGCCCTTTGTTAACTGAAGGCAGTGTTATGGTATTTCCTTTGAAATTATCCAGCAGAAAAACATAAATCGTGCTATCTCTATAGGCAAATCCATATTCTCCATCTTTGGGGTTCCAGGGGCCTCCGAAAGTTCCGTAGATGGTCTCTTTGCGATCATGCAACCAATCGCCCGTTCGTTGCAATAACTGGCTAACGGGCTTACTGATAACGCCGTGCCTGTCCGGTCCTACGTTCAGCAACAGCGACATATTTCTAATGACAACATCTGCCAGCATTCGTTTCAACTGGTCGAACGAAATCATTTTTGTACTATCCTCCATCGCTGACGAATACCCCCACGCACCACCAACAGTCATACATTTTTGCCAAATTTCTTTTGATCGAACAGGGCCAGTTATTGGAGCTCCCCCCTCCTCGCTCATGTAATCGCCCATCCAGGAAGCACGTGGATTTACAAGAATGTCGGGTTGGTATTTCCTCACTATTCCCATAATGCCCAATGGCTTACCTGTTGCGACATCGGTGTCCTGAAAAAATTTATTGACGGGCCATTTATTCGTTGTATCGAGGAACTTGCCAGGCTCCCAAAAATAGGCTGCATCTGCATCAGAACCTTGTTGTCCCAACCAACCGCCATCCCAAAATATCATATCAATTTTTCCATAACCGGTCATCAATTGTTTTACGTCGTTATACAAACCTTCTTTCATCTGACGGGCATTTTCCTGGTGCGACATATCGGCAACATAACCCCAACTATTCTTTTTAGCGTCCGTTCCGTTCACATCATAATAACCCGGATAACGCCAGTTGATAAGCGTTTTATATAAACCAACTTTCAAGCCGGCTTTACGGCAAGCATCGGTATATTCTTTCACGAAATCGTGATTCAATGTTTGTTTGCTCGTAAATGAATTAATGTACCTGCTGTCGAATAAAGCAAAGCCATCGTGGTGCATGGCTGTAAGGCACATGTATTTCATACCTGCAGATTTTGCCAATGCAGCCCAATCGTCCGCATTGAATTTGTCAGCAGAAAAATATTCTCCACCGCTGGCCGGATAAGCCAATTCGCGGTATGTATCAATTGGCACTGGTTTATTTTCCATATACCACTCACCACTGGCCGGGCCGGCATACAATCCCCAATGGATAAACATACCAAAACGGGCATCTACAAGCCACTTCACCTTATCGTTTGGCTGCTGCATAATCCCGTATTCATTTTGCGGAATACGGGCAGGCAAAGGCTGGATACCAGATACTTTAATTTCTTTATTAACTCCAAGATCCATAAGTAAAAAATCATCAGCCCACGCAGGGTTCTTGCCTGCGTTTTCAGGATGATAAATTTCTATGGTAACTTTCTTCTGATTAGAACTGGTGGTAAATTTTCTTTCTATGTTTGTCCAGTCCGTTAATGCTGTAGCTCCACTTACATCATTGCCATTTAATCCTTTCGCATTCAACTGAATTTCGTCTGAACCGCTGGCAGTTTTTAGCCATATCGAAAATTTGTACTCATGATTGGGTAGAAGATTGATCTCTTTTGACACACGCCCACCTGCAGGAACCTGCAAACAGTATTTACCCGAATGGGCAGTATTTGCAACACAACGATTGTCGACACCCGAAGATGTCCAGGAAGCCATTCCGTTTTCGAAACCTTCCTGCAATATTTTTCCGGATGATTGTGAAAATCCTTGTAGTGCTACCAATAAGAACGTTCCAAAAAATATACGTTTATTCACGGTGCATTATTTATTGTTCGTTGTTAAAATCTTCAACGCTGCTTTTTCAAGCCCGTCTGCTGTTACCGTTAACTTAATCTCTCCGGGTTGATGATTGCTCTTTATCACCACCAAGGCCTTGCCCTGCCATGCTTTCCGGCTGTTGCCAATATAACTGTCACCATCTTTCATATCTGCATTGGCAACACCTACGATGGTACCTGCCCCTTCTATTTTAAATTGCAAAGTATTGGCGGCATTGGGCTGGAGCACGCCGTCTTTATCGGTAATATCAATATGTATAAAACATAGATCCTGTCCATTGGCTACTAATTTATTTCGATCAGCAGTAAGCTCAATTTTGGCCGGGGTTCCTGCTGTTTGCAGCATTTTCGTTTCCATCGCTTTGCCATTTTCCACACCAACAGCTTTCAAAACCCCTGCTGAATATGGAACAGAAAACACTGCTTTAAATTCGTTTTCCTGCAATGTATTTTTCTCACCAATCAATTTGTCATCCAGGTAAAGTTGCACTTTTTGGTATTTTGAATACACTTCTACTTGTATCACCTTCCCCTCAAACCCTTGCCAGTTCCAGCTTTCCCGGGTCGGAAACACCGACCACCATGTTTCTTTTATTTCCGATTGTTCGGGGGTGGGCTCCCTCACTGCCATGTATAACTTTTCGTTGTTATTATACAGCATGCTACGGTAATGAGAAATAGGTTTCCTGTTGCCAATCAAATCTATATCGCCACAATAGGAGCCGTGCCAGGGAAACATATCATGCTCCCAAAATTCACCAGGGGTTTCGCCTGTATAGTAATTGCGGCCGATACCGGCTTCGCCCAGATAATCCATCGCCGTCCAAACAAAATCGCCGATTACAAAATTGTTTTCATGCACCAACTTCCAATTGGCAAAGGCTTCTTTAGGATATGATTCCGTTTGCACGATGATGCGCCCCGGAACCCTAAGATGGTCGGCTGGCGCACTGCTCAAATGATAATTGTAACCTGCCACATCATGCACGTTAAACAATGAATCCAATTTTTCCCACTTATCAATATTTACGATAGCAGATGTAATAGGACGACCGGTATCCATGTTTTTAATTTCATTGTACAACATTTTTGCGGTGGTAACGGCCTCCGGTTTGCCACGTTCTACAATTTCATTTCCAATGCTCCACATAATGATACAAGGATGATTTCGATCCCTTAAAACCATTGCATCCAGGTCATTTTTCCACCAGTCATTAAAATATTTTGCGTAGTCGTTTTTATTTTTCCCTTCGTGCCAGCAATCGAAAGCCTCATCCATTACCAACAACCCCAACTTGTCACAGGCATTTAAAAATGCTTCTGATGGCGGATTGTGCGAGGTGCGTACAGCATTGAACCCCGCTGCTTTTAATAATTCAGCTTTGCGTTCTTCTGCCCGGTCATATGCAGCTGATCCCAGGCAACCGTTATCATGATGCGCACAGCCACCTGAAATTTTTATTGTTTTTCCGTTTAACTGAAATCCATTTTTTGCAGAATATTTTATGGTCCGAATACCAAAATTTGTTTCAGATTCATCTACTAATTTTCCTGCATTTGAAATCGCAATTTTTGCGACATATACATTGGGATTGTCGGGCCACCAGAGTAATGGCTTTTTTACAATAATATTTTGGGTAACTTCTTTTTCGCTGTTAGCAGCCAGTTCAATTTTTGTTTGATTGTTTCCTGCATTTGTAAGCTCGCCATCAAAAAGATTTGTGTTGAGGGAAATCTTTTGCGCAGCCGGCGTTTCATTTCTAATGGTTGTTTTTACTTGTATAGTCGCTCTTACCTGGGTAACATCATTTGATTGAATGGCTACACCCCATTGATCAATATGCACCTGGTTCTTCACCATCATCCAAACATGGCGATATATCCCGGAACCACTGTACCAGCGGCTGTTCAACAGTTGTGAATTATCAACCTTTACCGCGATTGTATTCTCTTTGCCATATTCCAAATAAGGTGACAGATCATAGTAAAAGGATGTATATCCATACGGGTGAATACCTAATGATTTCCCGTTGATAAAAACTTCGGCATTCATATACACTCCCTCAAAAAAGATGGTAATATTTTTCTTCTTCCAATCACCGGGAACAGAAAAACTTTTTCTATACCAGCCAATACCCGCCGGAAAATAGCCTCCGGCTCCTTTCGCAGGATTGTCTGCATGTATAGCTCCTTCGATGCTCCAATCGTGTGGAAGGTCCAGTTTACGCCAACTGGCATCTCTAAAATTTTTACCGGCAGCCATGGAATCATCTCCCAGGTAAAACCGCCAATTGTCATCAAACAACTGCTTATGAATCTTGTTCTGCTCCTGCGAAAGAGCAAACTGTAAAGAAAAACAAGTGCAAAGAAGTGTATAGAAGAATTGTTTTACCACTGTTTTTTTCATAATCATAAATGACAAGTCCGTTATAATTATTTTGGTTTTCTTAATTGCTTTGTTTGTCACTTATTTTCCATTTAAAATATTTATCCAAAACTTTTAATGCCTCTTCATCGGGCACCGGACCAGTGTGTGGTGTTTTATTGAAGTACATGACTACCGGTCTGCTATTTGTAAAAGGAGACCATTGAGGTAATCCACCGCCATTGGGATCTCCGGACTTTACAAAATTGATCCAGTAGTCTCCCATTGCTTTAGATATCGTTACATCTGATGGTGATATGTTTGGGTCATTTGCGTCGATATGTTGGAACACATAGGAAACGTCTTGCGCATGGGGGGAGCCTTGACCAAACAAGGGCGAAGACGCGGGATAGTCAGGATGTCGATCGAAGAAATAATAAAAAACTTTTGAATGCCCCGTTTGCGATTGGAGCTTTGCCCATGTCCAGTTGTGCCAGCCGAAAGCGGCATCACGCGAGAGATTGCGGGCGGACCGGGCGACTGAAGTATCACCTACAGGATATGCTTTAAGTAAGTCGTCTGCAAACTTTCCATAACGCTTTCTTACAGACGCTGTACATTCTTCAGGCGTTTTTCCCGGCGAAAAACTCAATCCTTCGTCTGAATTGTAACCAATGAGCACGGGTATATCGTTATACTTGCCATTGCCGTATAAGGTGTATTGTACATCGGGAATCACATAGCCGTCTATCACGGGCCATGAACTTCCTACACCCCAGTCCATTGGCAATTTATCGGGCGGCAAGTTTCGGAGTTCTTCAATGTTTGACACGCCTGCTTTGTGGAGATAGTTAACTCCATCTTCACTTGCAGTTGACAACAACTTCATATTTTCTCCAGGATAGACAGTATTTCCTGCCGGGCCAAAAGATGCCCCGCTTTGCGATATTGCTCCGCGAAAGAGGCCTTTGGCAAGTGGCGAGGCGCAGAGCATACTTACGGAAAGCCCTCCTGCAGATTCGCCAAATATGGTTACTTTTCGAGGATCGCCACCAAACTGAGCAATGTTTTTCTGTATCCATTTCAGCGCGGCAATTTGATCCAGCAAACCATAATTTCCAGAAACATGCTCTTTATTTTCTGCATTGAGCGAGGGATGTACCAAAAATCCGAGGGGACCAACGCGGTAGGCTATGCTCACAAAAACAACACTTTTCTGAGCCAGCTTGCTCCCTTCGTACCAGGGTTCGGCAGTGGAACCAAAACTGAAACCGCCACCATAGATCCAAACCATTACAGGCAGTTGATCTCCTGTAGATTTTGCAGGTGACCAGACATTCAGGTACAAACAGTCTTCACTTTTTCCGCCAGCCGGATTTCCCGCTTGCATTGGCGAAGGGGCAAAATTTGTAGCAGGCCTTACGCCTGTCCATTCGCTAATCTGCTGAGGAGCTTTCCATCTTAACGGCCCCACAGGAGGTGCCGCAAAAGGTATCCCCCGAAAGATGGTTAATCCGTTTTCTGAGGTTCCCTGTATCCAACCTTTGTCAGTTTTTAGTTTTTCCGGAATTTGTGCATGGCCAGTATTTGGGAAAAACAATAAAATGATCAATGTACAATGGATGCAATTTTGTACCACGCTCATCAGCAACAATCGAACTTTCATATGAACAAGCTTTGGTTTAAATCGAGAACACAAATCTATTTGCAGGTGGGAACAATTGGGGTATTTCTATGTTGCAGACTAGGGGTCCACACGTTACATTTTGCTAAAAACGTATCAAAAATATACACAAAATGACAGTTCGTCACAGATAAGTGTCAATTATACACTATTTTAAGCTAATATACAAGCCGAAAGGCAATTCCTTTTTTAAGGTATAGATTAGATGGTAATTTGCAATAGACCTTTAATAAATTGTACCGACAGCAGCGATTTAAGGCAGAAACGACAATACAAGATTTTGAACACGTAATCGATTCGAAGAAGAAAGGTCTGGTAAAACCTGAAACAGATATTACTCATCGCGTTTCATTTTACGAAGTGAAGGATAACTTCGCCAGGTGGTTGAAGCCTGAAACTAATGTCATAAAAATCATGGTTTGATTGTGTAACGATGATAATTGCTTCTCATAAAATGCACATTCAAAAAAATTGCTTTTTTAACATCAGCCATTTTTAAGCAAGTAAATATTATTTTCGTGTTGCCTCTGGAACGAAAAATATCTTGTAGCCAAGCTTGGGGCTCGTAATGACGTCTAAACCAAGCATACACGTGAAGATTTATCACCTTATGCAACACAATATTCTTATTTGGATCATTGCTATACTGTCCATCTTTTTAACCATCATACGGCCATTCAAATTATCTGAAGCCTATTGGCCAGTTGGAGGTGCATTAATGTTAACGGTATTGGGGTTAATATCTTACGCTGAAGCTTTTAATGGCATTATGAAGGGGTTTGATGTTTATATGTTTCTTGCCGGTATGATGTTATTGGCAGAAGTCGCGAGGGAAGAAAAGCTTTTTGATTGGCTGGCTGCGCTTGCTGTTTCTTATTCAAACAGTTCACCCAAAATATTGTTTCTCCTAGTCTACTGCGTGGGGATTTTCACAACGGTGTTTTTATCTAATGATGCGACAGCTGTTGTTTTGACGCCTGCAGTCTTTGCTGCTGCAAAAAAGGCAAAAGTTGAGTCCCCTTTGCCTTTTCTGTTAATATGTGCATTTATCGCTAATGCAGCTTCATTTGTTCTACCGATTTCGAATCCTGCAAACCTTGTAATGTACGAAAAAAATATACCACCTCTTTTCTCCTGGTTAAGACAATATACCATTCCATCTTTGGTTGCAATTGTGATGACTTACATCATGTTACTGCTCACACAACGCAAGTCATTACAATCTAATATTGAAGGAAATGTCGCGGTTCCTGCATTATCGGTGGGCGGTAAGCTAGCGGGTTGGGGTATTATCATTTCTGCGTTTGTTCTTGCTATTTGTTCAGCATTTGATATCGCGCTTGGCTTACCAACTATGATAACAGGTATTACAGTTTTTAATTTAGTGGTTATTCGTTGTCGCCTCCAGCCTTTAAAAATCATCTCGAAGATATCATGGGCCGTACTACCAATGGTAGCGGGTTTATTTGTAATTGTGGAAAGTTTGATTAAAACAGGTTTGGTTGAATCGGCGAAAATCTGTCTGGAAAAAAGTGCGGCCAATTCTGTCAGTTTTACAACTTGGAACAGCGGTATCGGCATAGCGCTTATAAGCAACATCACGAACAATTTGCCAAGCGGATTAATGGCTGCTAATGCTGTTCAAGCATCACACATTCCCTCTATTGTTCAGCGCTCATTGTTGATCGGAGTTGATCTTGGTCCTAATCTTTCCGTGACAGGATCACTAGCAACCATTTTATGGTTGGTTGCATTGCGAAGGGAGGGTCAAAATATAAATTTCTGGCAGTTTCTAAAACTAGGAGTTATTGTCATGTTTCCTCCTCTTCTTTTGGCCATATTATCGTTATGGATTTAATTCACACTTATTTTTGTTACAGTGAACTATTTCTCGTTTCTAATGCCTTCAAGAATAGAGTGAAGGGCATTCTCTCTCAATTCTTCATTGAAAACAACAATATATCATCTGTCGAAAGTTTCATAAAGAGTTGCGGCATCTAAAAAATCAATAATTTCATTCTATGAAAACATTGGTTTGCATTACACCGGGAACATTAGAATATGGCACGACAGAAGTGCCTGAACTAAAGGAAGGTTATTCGTTACTCAAGATCACAAGAATTGGTATTTGCGGAACGGATTTGCACGCGTTCGAAGGTACCCAGCCCTTTTTCTCCTACCCGAGAATATTAGGGCACGAGTTGGCAGCAGAATATGTAAGTGGTGATGCTGCTGGATTTCAGCCCGGTGAAGCGGTGACATTTATTCCTTACTTCAACTGTGGTAAATGCATTGCCTGCAGAACAGGTAAGCCAAACTGTTGCGCAGCGATCAATGTCTGCGGCGTTCATGTGAATGGAGGCATGCGTGAATATCTACTAGTTCCTTCAGCATCATTGATCCGCGGTGAAGGTTTAAATTTTGATGAACTGGCACTGGTAGAGCCCTTGGCGATCGGTGCACATGGCGTGAGACGTGCTGATGTAACTCCCGGCGAATTTGTATTGGTGGTTGGAGCAGGACCCATTGGTTTAGGAACTATGGAGTTCGCCCGCATTGCAGGTGGCAGAGTTATTGCACTTGATATTAATGACAAACGTCTTGAGTTTTGCAAGGATAAGTTGAAAGTTGAATTTATTGTTAATGGCATGAAAGAAAATGTGGCAGAGCGCCTGAAAGAAATCACAAACGGAGATATGCCTACAGTTGTTATTGATGCAACAGGCAGTTTGCGGGCGATTAATACAGGATTTGAATACATGGCACATGGAGCAACATATGTATTGGTAGGTTTGCAGAAAAATGAGCTGGTCATTTCGCATCCGGAGTTTCATAAACGCGAGGCAACATTAATGAGCAGCAGAAATGCAACGAGACAGGATTTTGAACATGTGATAGATTCGATGAAGAAAGGTCTCGTAAAACCTGAAACATACATTACACACAGAGTTTTATTTGACGAAGTGATAGAGAATTTCGCAAGCTGGCTGAAACCAGAAACTGGTGTTATAAAAGCCATGGTTTCATTGTAAATATTGCAAATAGAAATGCCCCTAACTTCACATTGATGCGAGTAGCATTTGCAACTGACAATGCAGATCAACAATCTTAATAATGAACTCATTAAAACTAATGCTTCTTTTTTATCAATAATCACTATCTTATCCAAAAGTCTATATTTTTGGTAGATTATTTTAACAGTCATTTAATTTAATCTATTCCATCATGAAATGGATCACTCGTGAACATCCAAAAATTGACCGTATAGCTTGTCCGTGGCTTATTCTTCGGTTCATTGATCCGCAGGCAGAAATAATATATGTTCCCTTTGAAGAAGTGCTTTCAAAGGGTCAGGAGCTGAATGCTATTCCATTTGATATACCAGGCGTGGAATATACCCACTATAGCGATGAATGCACCTTCGATTATTTTATTAAGAAACATGAACTCTCCGATCCTGCTTTGAAAACAATGGCGCCGATTGTCCGTGGAGCTGATACTGATCGCCACGAAATCGCATCGCAGTCATCCGGACTGTGGGCCATTTCTGCAGGGTTAGCATATAACCACAATGATGACCACGCGTTGCTTCAAAAGGGCATGTTGATTTATGATGCATTGTACAGTTGGGCCAAGCACCTTCAAAAGGAAAAGCATACACAACAGCCTTTTGAAAATCTCTTGCTAACGGTTCTAAACAAGTTTCTGAAAAGTAAAGAAGGGGCAGGAAAAAAGATGCCGGCCTGGGCACAGGAACTTAAAGACCTGATACAAGACCACATCGATGAAAACATCACGTTAAAAGAAATCTCTAAAGACTTAGACATTAATCCATCCTATCTATCAAGGGAGTTTTCAAAACATTTCGACAATCTTTCTTTTGGTGAATACATCCGTAAACAACGCATAGAAAAGGCAAAGGAACTAATAACCTCTTTCACCTATTCGTTGACGGATATTGCCTACCTCACAGGCTTTTCCGACCAGAGTCATTTTACACGCATTTTTAAACAACACACCGGCGAAAGTCCATCAGAATATCGAAGAAATTTGAAGAAAAAGTAATTTCTGTACAAGACGGTAAGTTCTATTCTATTTTGTTTTTCTGCAAGTCAGCAAATTGCATACAAAACAAATAGTCATGAAATGGATAACAAGGGAACGTCCAAAAATTGACCGAATAGCCTGTCCCTGGCTAATCAAGAATTTTGTCGACAACGAAGCCGAATTCATTTATGTTCCAAAGGATCTTGTTTTTGAAAAAGCAAAGGAACTAGACGCCATTCCTTACGACCTCCCCGGAGCCGAGTATACGCATTACGGCGAAGAATGCACGTTTGACTATATCGTAAAAAAACACAACCTGCAAGACCCGGCGATAAAGCAAATAGCTACAATCGTCCGTGGTGCAGACACGGACCGGTTTGACCTGGCACCGCAAGCTGCAGGGCTATGGGCCATCTCCGCCGGACTTTCCTACAATTACCACAGCGATCATGAAATGCTTTCCATCGGCATGAAGGTGTACGATGCGCTCTATAGCTGGGCAAAATATGTCCATGATGAAAAACACAACTGGAACCCTGCTTCTATTACTTAAACAACATAATTTTTAATGAACTCTCCTACTTACACATTGCGTCAATTGGCATTTTATTTTTTGAAATTGGGTACGATTGGTTTTGGAGGACCGGTGGCACTTGTTGGTTATATGCACCGTGATCTTGTAGAAAAAAAGCAATGGATCAACGATGAAGATTATAAAGAAGGGCTAGCCCTTGCCCAACTTGCTCCTGGCCCATTGGCTGCGCAACTTTCAATTTATCTGGGATATGTACACTACAGAATTATAGGCGCTACATTGGTAGGATTAGCTTTTGTATTGCCCTCTTTTCTTATGGTGCTGGGCATCGGTTATGCTTATGAAAAGGCAGGCGGTCTGCCGTGGATGCAAGCGGTATTTTATGGCATCGGTGCTGCGGTAATAGGCATCATAACGGTGAGCAGTTACAAACTTACCCGAAAGAGTCTTGGGAAAGACTGGTTACTCTGGACAATTTTCGCAATTGTAGCACTGGCAACTTTCATACAAGAAGGAGAAAATATCTGGTTAATACTCCTTGCAGGATTTGTCGTGTGGCTTCAGAAAACAAAAGCAGTAAAGGTGAAATCATTGAACTGTCTTTTTCTCTCTCCCACTTTGTTACAGGTAGCCAACAATGTTTGGTTTGAAGGAAAACTTTGGAAGACCGGTTGGTTCTTTTTTAAAGCGGGAGCCTTTGTATTTGGAAGCGGACTTGCCATCGTACCATTTTTATATGGCGGCGTGGTAAAGGAATACCAGTGGCTAACCGAACAACAATTTCTTGATGCTGTTGCCGTAGCGATGATCACTCCCGGCCCTGTGGTTATTACTGTTGGGTTCATTGGTTATATTGTTTCGGGATTTCAAGGCGCATGTATAGCGCCACTCGCTACTTTTTTACCATGCTATCTTTTCACCGTTCTTCCGGCACCTTACTTCAAAAAATATGGTAGGCATCCTGGCATAAAAGCTTTTATCGACGGTGTGACGGCGGCTGCAGTTGGCGCGATTGCCGGAGCCGTGTGCGTACTTGCCAAACGACAGTTCACGGGCATATTCCCGGTTGTAGTGGCCGTCATTGTTGCAGTGTTACTGACTCGTTTCAAAAAAATACCAGAAACGGTAATTATATTGGCTGCGGCTATCTTGGGCTTATTATTTTTTAATCGATGAAGAATTATTTAGCAACTGCCTTGGCAGAAAAATAAAAGCAGGGCATGAAAATGGTGTCATAATTAACAAGGTCAATTTTTTACAAACCTTACCCTCAGATATTATCAATTAATGAATTGTTCATTACTAGTTTAAAGACAACTGGTTTTTAACTGATGAGAAAAATTGACGAGTAACAGATATGTAATTTATGACACACGTGCACGCAAACGTTGAACTGCCACTTAATTCCACATACTTTCGATTGCAAACTATTTTTTTATCAATGACACACGAGCGTCAAATTTATGACACACGCATTTGCAATTTTTGATGACTATTTGTATATTTGTATTGAGGAAGGAGAAGAGTACGACACTTTTTTGACGCACGATCTTCATAACGTAATGATATATACGCCCAGTCTGAATCCAGTCCTGGGCACACGATTAGGTTGAGGATCATTGATTCTCAACCTATTTTTTTTTGTCATTAAGTCATGTCATTTATATGTCGCAACCACAAGCCGTTGCAAAAATGATTGAGGAAGCTTCAAAAGTAAAATCTAAATAGGAAGCAAAGTTATCATCACACTCCGGAAGCAGAAAACCCGGTTGACAATTGTCAATCGGGTTTTCTGCTATATGTCAATGCCCACGGTTGATCATGATTTTACTTTTGTTTGTTGTCATTTTAAAAATAGCAACAAACATGTTTTATGAAAAATAGTACAACGCATGAAGGCAGAGTAGCACTGGTAACCGGCGCTGCACAAGGCATTGGCCAGGCAATCGCATTGGCGCTGGCACAGCGTGGTGCATTGGTCATTGCGACTGATTTGAATATGCCACAAGAGACAGTTAATAAAATTGGCACCAATGCCATTGGGCTGGAACTGGATGTGACTCGCGAAGAAAATTGGCAGGCAGTGTTGAATCAGAGCAAAGCGTTTGGTGAAGTTGACATCGTGGTGAACAATGCCGGTTATTTTCCCAATCGCTCTATCGACGACCTGGATTTGAATACGTGGCGAAAAACAATCGCTACAAATCTGGATGCACACTTTCTAAGCGCGAAAACTTTTCTTCCATCAATGCGAAAGAAAAAATGGGGACGGTTTGTCGGCATTTCTTCAAACATGGTTGGACTAGCCATCCCAGGCATGAGTCATTACATCACCACAAAAATGGGCATCATTGGATTTATGCGTGGACTTGCCAATGATGTCGCAAATGATGGAATCACGGCAAACGCAGTGTTGCCGGGCCTGACCAACACACTGGCAACCGCTCCGCAATCGGAAGAACAAAAACGTGCAACAACGGATCAGCAGGCAATTAAACGCCTTGCAGAACCCGAAGACATTACGGGTGCCGTGCTGTTTTTAACAGGCGATGATGCTTCCTTTATAACCGGTCAGGCAATTGTTGTCGACGGTGGCCTGTACCGCATCGGATAAACAAAAAAGCAAAAAGTAAATTTTTAAACCATCATAAAATGAACACAACTACTTCAAAAAAAGAAAGCGAAGTGCTAACTGCAGGTCAACTGCTGCAAAATAGTTTAGACAAGTTCCTTGCTAAAGACATGAAAGGCTGGGCAGATCTTTGCGATGAAAATGTGGTTGCTGAATTTCCATTTGCACCACAGGGCTCACCGTCCAGGATCGAGGGTCGCGACGCATTGTATGAATACCTGCGCAACTATCCAAGCTTCATTGATGTTCGTGAAATACCTGCATCTAAAATTTATTCGACCGGCGATTTGAATGTTGCCATCGCAGAATGGAGCGTTGCCGGAAAAGTAATTGCCAATGGAAACCCTTACGAAATGAGTTATGCTACGTTCGTAACATTTCGCAATGGTCTCATCGTAAACTACCGCGAATACTGGAACCCACAGGCTTTCCTTAAAGCAATGGAAGGAACAAGGTTCGACGGTTAAAGGGATCAATACACAATACACTTCATGTAAAAATTAAAGAGGGAAGCAAAACGCTTCCCTCTTTTACATTCAACATTTAACCTGGTTTATTTACTGTTATAATAACCTCCGAAATATTTTATTGGTGACCAGGCCGGAATTGTTTCCGGCAATTGAGGAGCGAGGTTGCTGTATTCCTGCGCGCCATACACCACTCTGCCGTCAAGGATCGTAAGAACAGAGGTAATAGATTTTATTTCGTCGTCGGGAATGACAAAGAGGTCCTTGTCAAGTAACGCAAAATCTGCCAAATATCCGGGAGCAATTCTTCCATTTTCATCTTCCTGTTGTTCGAACCATGCCGGGCCTTCAGTAAACAATTTAAGTGCTTCGGCACGAGTCAGGCGGTTACTCTTTGCGAGTATTTCAGAGCCTGATACTGACTTTCCTGTAACCATCCAGCTGATGGCTGTCCACGGATTGAATGAAGAAGCTCTGAATGCATCCGTCGTCATTGCCAGCGGAATGCCACTATCCACCAGCATTCGCAAGCGCGGTGTTTGCAATGCTTTTTCCCTGCTGTATGTTTTTATAAAGCCATCACCATGCATTGCCATCTTACCGTCCAGTGCTATACCACCGCCTAATTTTTTCACCCTGGCAATATTTTCCGGTGTTATTGTTTCAGCATGTTCTATGCTCCAGCGCAAACCGTCCAAAGGTGTTTTCTTGTTTACATTTTCCAGCGCTTCAAGGAAGGGTGTGATGTTTTCATTATAACTGATGTGCATGCGAAACGGAATTCTTTTTTTCACCAGTTTGGTAACGTCTTCTTCTATGTATAAACGCATCGAATCTTTGTTCACAATAACTGCAGGCTTGTCGAAATTTTCGTGATCATGCAATACCATTCTTAGCATTTCTCCGGTGCCTTCATATTCGTGGCCATGCGCCATTGTCGGGTCAACATTTTCCCTCGGACTAATAGGCGATTTTTTTGTAATGGCGTTGATCTCCGCATCTACCATTGTAGGCGCGGTCACATCACCAAACTGAATATCGATAAAAGGAAATCGAATATTCAGCCGGTTTTCCTTTGCCAGAAAATCTATAGGTGCATGCCCTTGCGCATATCCGCTCGCAGCCGCCGCATCAAGAGCTGTGGTGATGCCGAAGCGATTCAACTCGTGGATAACATTCGTGAGAGAACTCACCTGTTCATCAAAAGGAACCTGCGGCACCATAAATTCCAGCGCGATAAAAGTGAACGTATAACTATGCACTATACCGGTGTAATGTCCATCTTTATCTTTTTCAAACTCAGTGCCCGGCATCGCAGGAAACTTGTCTGTGCCTACGCCGAAAGCTTTCATCGCAAGGTCATTTAAGAAAGCCTGGTTGTAGGCATACTGCACGATCAGTGGTTTGTCCGGCACTGCTTTCTTAAGTTCATCCATTGTCGGAAACCTGTTTTCTTTAAACTGGTAGGGCGACCATCCACCAATCACTTTCACCCATTGCCCTTCCGGAGTTCGCTTCGCCTGTTCACTCAGCATTTCCAATGCACGTTGCAATGTAGGCACACCTTCCCATCTCACGGTATAGTTGAAACTTCTTTCGCTCAGAACATGCGTATGTGCGTCGTTCAATCCGGGAACCAAACGTCTTCCGTTTGCATCGATCAGTTTTGTGTTGTTGTCCTTCAGACCAAGTATTTCATCATCGGTGCCCACAGCATATATCCTTCCTCTTTTTACAGCAAGCGCTGAGGCTTGCGGTATTGATTGAATTTGACTAGTGATCTTTGCATTATAAACAATCAGATCGGCGCCGGCAACCTGGTTGTTTGGCTGCGCTTTCAATGCGATTGAAAGCACCATCATCGTTAATAATCCGAATATTTTTTTCATAAAGTTTTGTTTGATTGATGAGATAAAATATTTTGAATTATTGTTGTTTGCTCAATTGAATGTCGATATCAAATGTGACATCCTCTCCCACTAACACACCACCCGCTTCAAGCGGCGCGTTCCAAGCCAGGCCCCAATCCTTACGGTTGATTTTCCCCTCAATATGTATCGGTGCTTTTTCGTTTCCCCAGGGATCCTTGATTACATTACCAAATTCAACATACAGTTTCACGAGCTTTGTTACTCCTTTCATAGTGAGATCTCCGCGCAAAACATAATTATTGCCCACGGTACCTTCCCTGTTTAAATCGCTGCTTTTGAAAGTTATTTCCTTGAAATTTGCAACGTCAAAGAAATCGGCACTGCGCAAATGACCGTCGCGTTGTTCATCATTTGTATTGATGGATGCGGCATCAATTGTTAAATTGATTGCGGCTGTTGCAAGATTGTTTCCGTCTGTAGAAATATCTGCAGTATAGTTCTTGAAACTGCCCCTAACATTTGTAAACATCAGGTGTTTTACTTTGAAGCCGATCTGGCTGTGCATTGGGTCAATGGCCCAGTTTGTTGTTGTTGTTATTGCTGTTGCTTGCATGACTATTGTTTTTATTTGTCAATTAATGTTTGTTTTGATTGCGCAATTCATGCGCTGATTGTCACTGTAAAATTGCGATCAACAAGACGCCGGCGCCAATGACAAATAGCAGAAAAACCGATTGATAAATGTCAACGCTAAAAGCAACTATCAAGCAGGTATAAGTGAATACTCAACACTGGAAAGAATGGAAATATCGACGGGTAAATCGTATTTTATACTTACCTTTTGTTATAGAAACATCCTTTACCACCTATGTACGAAGTACTTGATCGATACATTGAAACAAAATCGAAACAGCAATTGACTGATGAAGAACGGGAACAGATACACTCTAAGTTCAAACTAAAACGCTACCGGAAACGGCAGTATTTTCTGCAGGAAGGAGATATATGTAAGCATGTTGCTTTTGTTGTGAAAGGAGCTGCCCGTATGTTTTCTGTAGATGAAAAAGGAATAGAACACATCGTTCGTTTTTTGTTGGAACAATGGTGGCTCGGGGACCTGGAAAGCGTAAGACAAGGAACGCCTTCCCACTATAATATTGAACTGCTGGAGAATGCTGAACTGCTCGTTATTTCAACAGCAGACGCGTTTGAACTCAGAGATAAATGCCGGCCATTCGACCTTATGTTTACGGCAGTAGATTACCAGGCCAATATTGCTGCGCAAAAAAGAATTCATGCCGCAATTAGTTTGACAGCTGAAGAGCGGTATGAGGAATTGGTTAAAACGTACCCTGAATTTATTCAGCGATTTCCTCAAAATATGATTGCGTCTTATTTGGGACTTTCACCGGAAACTTTGAGCAGGATCCGTAAGCACATGCTTAATAAATAGCAGTCACTACCGGGCCCGCTACAGCTTTTGGTATGTTCATGTTTTTATTTCTGCAATCTTAGTCTATCAGGCGACTCCTTCAACCAAGATCCCGTTATAAATGGCGCCCACCCGCCTATGCATGGCCGCTTCCTGATAAGCCTCGCCGTAGTACCATTTTTTGGCAGCCTCCATGTCTGGAAATTTAGCGATGACGATTCCTTCGATCTGATCACCTTCAAGGATTTCAAATTTTCCGTAAGGAACCAAAACTTCTATCGGGTGTCCTTTCATGGTTTCCTTAATCATTGCCCAATATGTTTCCAGCTCCTTTCGGTCGAGCGTTTTTGTTCTGGTAAATACGATATATGCCGGCATTGTATTGTAGTTTAAATGGTTGGCGCGGTGCCACCATCGATTATGAATGCTGATCCTGTCAGATAACGATACGAAAATTTTCAAATATTTGAACGTTGTGTAGCCGTCAAATATCTTTTCATATTGGCATTGGCGGTTAAAACTGATTCATGCAATCGAAGATTGTTATTGAATAAAAAATTGAAATGAATACTAGTTATTTTTCTTTCTCTCTTTCGAAGATTCAAACTCCATCGACACAAGCCGGGCTATCAAAACAGCGGGATACAGTTGCCCTATCAACGCTTCCATATTTGCAAGGGATCTGCTGAAAGGCAATAAGGGACTAATATCTCCATAGCCTGCAGTCGTTAAGGTTGTCAGGCTGAAATAAATGAATTCCTTTCTACCCGCAGCACTTAAACCCTTAAACGCAGCATCACCTTCAACTATATAAATAGCCTGGTACAATAATGCGAAAATGAAACCCACGAGAAGATATACTACGATTGCTCCAAACACCCGATGAATAGTAACCGGACCGGCACTGAACGTACGAAGCAGGACCACCCAGCTAAGCATCATGCAATACAGAATCAGAAGCAAATTGTCGGCAACTGCCAGAGATGATGAGCTGAATATTGCGCCAACAAGAAGTAACACTAATAAGACAGCTCCAATTATTTTTAAAATGTAGTTTTCGAAAAACACCAACACACCTGTAATAAGCAACGAGACGTAAAAAACGAAGAAAACAATCTTACCAAAAATGGTCCCCTCACCTAGCGGAATAATGAAAAAAATATGTACAAAAAGTATGCATAACAAAATGGTAAGACCAGTTTCGCGGCTCCAAATCATCTGTGTTTCTTTACCAAATGCCTTCATATTCGATCAAAGGAGTTTATTAACATGCAAATTTCGAGTCGACAAGTCTAGACATTTGAACTGAAAACGGATCAGAGGACAACTCATTATTGACATACGATCTTATCACAGGATTATGAAACCATGGTCAGTAGTTTTTCGAATAGTCACGCGATAGTCGTTCTAAATGCTTCTATACAGGAACTCCGTGAAAGAAAAAGGTGCTCCTCGCCTATTTGCTTTGTGAGATCGAGACAGTCCAGATCTGCGCGAAGATTTGGATCTACCCGGGTGAACACCAGAACAACATCGCGCATTTTCAGTTCCTTGAGAAGTTCCTGAAGCATGCACCCGGCAGAATAGTCAACACTTGTTAAGGCACTCGCATCCACGGCAAGCCATCTTGGCTTCGTTGTCTCTGTTCCAAGGATTCTGCGAATTTCTTCCGCAAAGTGGTTGGCATTGGCATAATACAATTCGGCCCCGAACCAATAAATGACCAGCCCTGGTTCAATGGATTTATTGGAAGTAGCCGGTTCAAGCTTCCATTGTTCTTTTGGATCATGCAGTACTATTCCCGAAAATGGTTGGTAGCTCTTTCTAACATGTTGGAGCAGAGAAAGCAGAATAGCCAATAAGATTCCCTGTTCAACTCCAACCAGGACCACTGTTGCGGCCGTAGTGAGTGCTAGTAAGAACTCCCTGGGTTTAGCTTTTCTGACTTCTTTCATTCCGCGTATATCGATCAGTTTGATACCAATCCTGAAAACAATGGCGGCCAGTATTGCGTTAGGCAAAAAGCTCAAAGGTTTTGTCAGAAAAAGCAATACTAGCAATACCACTGCTACTGTAGCAAGCTGAGATACCTGACTTCTTCCACCTGCACTATCGACCATTTCGGTTTTGGTAGGACTTCCGTTGACAATAAAACTATTACTGCCTGAGGCGGCGAGGTTTGCCAAAGATAACCCAACGAGATCGCTGTCCTCACTGAAATCAACATCATGGTACCGCGCAGCATAGGCACGCGATGTTGCTGCGCTTTGGGCAACTATGACAATGAAACATGAAAAAGATAATGGCAACAACTTGAGCATCTCGTTCCAACTCACCTTTGGAAAACCAAGCTCAGGCATTCCACCAGGAACATTTCCGATAACTTCAATTCCATGGCTTTCCCAGTTTGAGTAGGCGCTGGCAATCATCATTCCAATGACAACGAGCAATGCACCCGGAAATTTGGGAAATAATTTTTCCAGGCCAATAATAACGACAAGAGCGATGACTGAAATGATCAAAGTGGCTGTATGCGTTTCCGGCAACTGCCGAATTGTGTTAGAAAGTTGTTCGATAAAATGATGGCCAGTTTTCGGAATGCCAAGCAGATGGGGCAGTTCCCCAAATGCCACTTGTATTCCCACCCCGGTAAGAAACCCGATAAGCACAGTTCTGGAAAGAAAATCAGCCACAAAGCCTACGCGGAACAGCCTTGCCAGCAGGAGCATGGCGCCCGTTATCAGAGCTACCATTTTTGCCGATTCAAAATAGGCCGGTGATTGGGGCGACAAAGTAAGGGCCGTCAGCCCAGCCGCCACGATCGCCGCTGTAGCGGAGTCGGCACTAACAACCAAATGTCTTGAAGATCCAAACATGGCGAAGACCAGCATTGGCAGGAGCAAGGTGTATAATCCTGTAACAACCGGGAGGTTGATTATTTTAGCATAACCCATGACCTCTGGAATTCCTAGGGCGGCTAGTGTTATTCCTGCCAGGATATCAGGAATTAATGCGGATCGATTTAATGGAAGAATACCCTTGAATAGTTGAAAAGATTTTCGCATATCGTTAAATTGTTCAGGTATAGGTGTCAAACTTTGTCATTCTGGATTCAAAGAGGGACAGATTAACAATCAATACCGTGCAATTCGATTCGTAAAGCTTCAGTAAGAATAATACAAAGCACTATGATGATTAAACAATATGTTGGTTGAAAATGTTGCCTGCAGGGATATTTTGTTTGGAAATTCTCTCCTGCCAAATAAATCCGTTGGCTCAAGGAGCTGCTAAACTTTAGCCTGGCAGCAACCATTGAATGGTCCTGAATTTAAGGAAAGACCCAACCCTGTGCCTGTGTTAGAACAATATCGATGTTAATGATAGTTTAGCCATGTGCTACGATATAATTTAGCTCATCATCCAGTTCTTTAGCAATAAGCGCCAAAGTGTCTTTTTATAGTAGAGGTACTCGCAAACAACTCCTACCCTGATTTGCCGGACACCTAGACCTGCTTACTCTTCAAGGTCCGGTAAAACTGTTTATTGTTTCCGTCTTTATCAGCTTTGTAAAGATTCCAGGTATTGTTATTGACCTGTTCTAAAAGGAAATTATTGTTCAGGTCGCGCATCATCAATTTAATATCGTTTGGTATAACACTGTAACGTCTTGCATTTTCCCATTTACGGATAATGGCAAAATATTGTTGCTTTTTTTCATTACCTAAACCTTCGACTGCTTTTTGTGACATGCCTATACCTGCAGACGCATCCCAGCCGGCAACAAATCGCATAAACTGCTCCAGCATATTTGCGCTTTTAAAATCCGCGATGCCTGGCCCATGCAATGAAACGGTGTAATAATTTGAATAGTACTGCGTAAGAAAATTAATTCCTTCCGATCCGTTATGACCAGGGTTATTAAGTGTTAATCCGTTGGGATTGCATAAATAGCCGTTGTTCTGAGCCGTTATAAAAAACCAGCTTTCGTAGGCGAAGCCGCCGCTCATAGAACGTACAGCCGGATAACCCAACCGCGCCGCAGTTGCGTGCACCTTCGTCAAATAAGTCATTACATCATATGGGTAATTTAAGGAGCATCCGGCCGGGCCGCCGTCCCAATCTACATATCCGCCCCATTTGCTCACTGCCTGCCCGTAATAATCCGCATACTTATTAATTGCCAGGTTTGAATTCGGAAAAAACCCCTTGTAGCAATTGCGCAATAATTTATAAAGTGTGTCACCTGTATTGTGGGACGCGACCTCCGTTCCATATTGTCCCCTCGCTACATGGACAAGGCTGTAAGGATATGAAGCAGATACAGGAGTTGAAGTGGCTATTATCTCGTTGCCAAGTCTAAAATAATTAATATTGTCCCTGTCCGGTCCTGCAACAGATCCTAAATCAGACAGTCCTAAAAATGTGGTATCACTCACTTCCAAAACACTGTCTGTTTTGTTGATTGATTTTGTGAGAGCCACCTTGTAACAATAGGCCAGTTCATCGCTGGCATATGGATTCACATCTGTTTGTTTTTTATTGTTGAGGTATAAACTAAGTGTATGCGGCCCGAAAGTGATGTTGGGCTTCCCATATTGTTTGATAAAATCAGATGGAGATAATTTTCCGGTGCTCAGGGGTATAACTTTTTGCTCTAACTGATTTGTTGCAGGATTTGGATAAAACAGTTGGTTGTAAATTCCCTCATGTTGTATCCCCGGATGGTTGCCCCATTGCTCCGCATAGCTAAATGCTGAATCACAATCGCCATACCAAAACATATCCATTCTTGCAGAAGAAGGCTTACGGATCCAAACATTCCTTTCATCGGTTATGTGTGGCATCTTTTCGGAGACAACAATATTTTCCAGCGTGTTCAGTGCTTTGTCATCGGGAGTGCCATACAATGCAATGGTACTACCTATGAAATTTGTGTTTCCATTTTCTTCAGGATATGACACCCATCGCCTGAATCTATCGCCAGGATACCCTGGAGAATTCGCCTGGTATGCAGTGTCTGCAATTTGTGAATTGCGGCAGTGGTATGTTATATAAATACCATGATAACCCGTATCAATATACGCAGCGGTGAACCCACGAACACCCCTGTAATATATTTCCGGATGGCAGTAAAAATCCCAGTCACGTCCTCCGGCGCCACAGTCCGGGAAAAACTGGCCCTCATATAAACCTTCAGGCAATGGGTGTGACTTGGCATCCGGCGTATGAATGATATACCCCTCTCCCTGCACGGGCGACACTTGAATGGGAATACCCGGTCTGCTAACAAAATCGCAGGCCAAAACCCCAATGGCATAGTTAACAGACGCGGAAGTATCTCTTGCCACACCAATTACTTCGCCAAATAAATTATAGATGCTTGTATTGTAAGATCCCCAAACAATACTGTGCACACGCTGTTTATCGTAGTTTGTTAGCGATGTTAATTGCAGCCTGATGTATTTTGATTTAGTGGAAATGGAAACTGTTGCCTTTTCTCCCTCCTGGTAAGTCAAAAGAATTTGTTTCTTTGTATCGTTAAATTCCGCTTTAACGGGAAAGGAATAAGAATAGCTAACTACAGCTTTCCCATCTTTAACGCCCCACGATTTTTTTAATAACGACATTAAAGGAGATGGATGATTTTCCGGGCTGAATTCACGATGATAACTCGGACTTCCCTTCGCCTCGTTCACCATGCTTGTAATATAACCTTTGTTGTCAATCCGGACTTTCAAATATGCTGTCCGAAAATCCCTTTGCGCTTGTGAATAGGTTGCCATTGCAAGCATCGAAATAAAAAGTACGACCTGTTTCATCTCCAATTTTTATAGGTTAAAAATTCATCGAATGCAGAACCCTTTGTTTATGTTTTCTAACACTATTAAAATTGATATATCTTAAAACCAATAACAACTGTTTATTTGATAATAATCTCCTTTTTTTTAGCACTTCAATTTCCGATTACTGCATAGAAAAAGAAAGATGGACTCGCCTGAATTCACCGGCAACAATTTATACGATGAAGCTTTCGGTGTGAAAGTGCCGGAAGTTTTGGCGCAGCATTAAAAATTGTCCCCGCAGAGACCTGAAGGGACGTCGATCGTATAATCGATTGCCAAGATAATGAATAGCGTTACTCTTATGAGGTTAAAAAAAAATGCGGATAATATTTGCGAAGAGACTTCAAGTCATTTCATCCGTCCCGATCACTTTTCTTTAATCGCAACGTTCAACATATTCAACACCACCTGCACGGCGGCTTCATCATAACGGACATCATAAAAGCCTTCTCCTCCGAAGCCTTTTGCCAGCCGGCCTGCAGTTAGCAATTGCGATACAATCAGTTTACCTTTCCCTTCACCAAACTTGATTACAGCGACAGGTGTTCTTGTCAGGTTTTTGCCGCAGCTTGCCAATGGTGTAAATTTTTTCGCCTGTCCTTTTTCCGCAGATTGATATTCCTGCGAAAGGTTGAACATTTTCACAGGCGTTAATGGATTGATGGCATTGGCTAATGCCGGCGCATCTTCTACAAGAAAAGCAAGTTTATCTTTCAACTTCTTTTGTACATTGGCGTCGTTTGGTTGACTGGAGAAAGCATAAAATCCCTGCAGCTCATAAGCATAATAGGTGCCGCTTTTAATGGCTGCTTCGTCAGCTCCTCTCGACTTCCATTGCACCAAAAATGCATCGGCACTTAAGCCACTAAAATTCATATCAGCAGAAGGAACAATAAGCCCACCGCGCATTCCATTCCAGAGCCAGGTATATTGATTTGGAAGGTACTTCCAGAGTTGATCATTGTTTTTATCCGCATGCAAATGGCTCTCTGGTTCTGCGGCTTCAGTAAAAGTCAGGGAAACACCCTTGAATAAATCATAGGTTGAAATCTTAGGATCTGTGATGCGAACCACTCCTTGCAACGGCCCCAGGTCACCATTCTTTGCGGGATAACCCTGCCCCAGAAAACGTTCACCTACATCGAGCATAACTACTGATGTGCCTTTATTTATCGCTGTTTCCAATTGATGCATCAATGCCGCATCTTTCTGTGCTATCTTCTTCCAGGTATCCAGCGAGGTAAGAATGAGCTTTGCTGTTGTATCATCAACGGAAGTGGTGGCGATGAAATGATTATTGAGAAATGTTTTCAACTCTTTCTCATCGTTTGGCACACCGACTTTTGTGATTTGCACACCACTATCCACCTTTGATTTAAAAACATGAACCGGCCATTGTGAAATAACCGGGTATTTTACAGATGATGGTCTGTTCAGCAGTTCAGCTTTTATTGTGTAGTTACCTGCTACTGCCGGAAGAGTGAATGCTATATTTTGAGCATCTTTTGAAAATGCGTTTATCCTTTTTACAAACACAGTGTCATATACAAGTCGGCTGTCTTCATTTACAAGACTGACAGAAACTCGAAAAGAAGCATCTTGTTTTGTATCATTAAAAAAATAAACGGGAACATCTATTTTTTCATCCATTGTAAAATTCCTGTCCCAAATATTCAGACTGACGGATTGTGGAGAGAAGGCAGCTGTCAATTCGTTCCATACGGGCTTTGGCTGAGCATCTTTTAGTTTTCCCAGGAACCAGTTGTTTCCATCTTCCCAACTGCTCAGAATGCAAAATGGCGCAAAACCTGCGGCGTTGATTCTTCTCCAATATTCAGCAACCTTTGCATTGGAGGCTGCGTGAAAATGTAAACGTTCATCTGCTGTATGTGTTCTGCCCAAAAAACGCAGATAGCTTTCTTTTAACGATTTGTATCCTCCCAGATCACCTTTTTCATCGAGATAGTTTCCGCCAAATTCATCTACCATAATGGTCTGTGGAAACTGATTCGCATCATCGTAATACATTCCGAGGTTTTCGAATAAACTCCACCAGTATTTGTGAACATGAATCACATCTCTTTCTTCCATTACCAGTGGCGGATAATTTTTTAACAACACATTCAATCCCTCCCAAACAGTATTCAATTGATCACCTTCTGTTTCATTGTAAGGATGCACCAAACAAACAGATGGGTGCCGCATTGCCACATCGAGCCAATTTTTGTATTGTTCTTCCAGGCTTTCGATAGAGGCTGGCATGCCGTGGAAAAAACTCCATTCATATTGCACGATCAATCCATACTGATCACATAAATCCAATAATCTTTCCGGCGGCTTTCCCAAATGAAAACGCAAATAGTTGGCGCCATGATCTTTTAACCGCTGCACGATATTTTCAGCAAACCATGCAGTGTCAAAACCAAGTTCACGGCCCTCCTGCGAACGCATCCAACGATGCCATACCACTGTACCGCCTCTTAACTTGCAAGGCTGATCGTTTAGATAAAATTGTTTGTTTTTGGTTGCAAACGCTTTAATGCCAAAAGGCATTGTATACGCATCGGAAGCTTTGCCTTTTTCATCGAACACAGTAAGATGCAATTGATAAACGACGGGATTTTCCGGTGACCATTTCTGCAATTTATTCTTGTATGAAAAGTTGATGACGTTTCGCAAGCCAGTTAAGATTTGTTGTTTCGTGACTAACAGTTTTCCTTTTGCATCTGTAATATTTAGTTGCGATTTGCCGCTAAAGTTAACGGCATTAAACTGCGACAAATCCAAATGAATTGCAGCGCTGCTTTCGTTTTCATTCACAAACGGAATGATCCTTTCAATTCTTGTATTGCCGTGCAAATGCAGGATCACATCATCCCACAAACAGGAAGACACATTGCTTCGCCATTGATCCGCAGGAGGAATGTAGGAAGCATCTTTTTGAGAAATATCATTTAAAGAAGACAGGGCGATTTCAAGTATAATTGTATTTCCCGGCCTTACATCTTTGCTTCTCAACAAATGAAATGTTGGCGCCATGCCGCCATTTTGTTTGCTTACACTTACGCCGTTAACAAAGATTTCCGGCAAGAAGCGTGCACCCTTTAATTCCAGTGTGGCGTATTGCCATTCACCTTTGGGCAGCACCAATGTTTTTTTGTACCATAATTTTTCCGTATTGATTTTTGACGGGTCAATTGCAATTCCGGGCACGGTTGACGCACTCGTATAA
>Ga0318567_10000071_pt1 | contig 45752 bp, 31 predicted proteins | sample GRESIP088b5f20_FD_203691 | JGI IMG/M metagenome (GOLD analysis project Ga0318567, IMG submission 203691) | Tropical soil microbial communities from Luquillo Experimental Forest, Puerto Rico - GRE.SIPMG.088b5f20 | ecosystem: Environmental > Terrestrial > Soil > Tropical forest > Bulk soil...
CTGTTGGCCAGTGTTTAAAATCATTTCACCGGTGTTTATAATATCAAAGATACAATTTTTTGAAAGCAAATCACAACAATAGCCGCTTGCACTCGATCTCAAAATTGGTGTTTATAATATCAAAGATACAATTTTTTGAAAGCAAATCACAACTTTTTTGGTCTACCCCCTTTACTGCCTATCGGTGTTTATAATATCAAAGATACAATTTTTTGAAAGCAAATCACAACTACATCAAACGTAGCTACCCGCAAGTTATTGGTGTTTATAATATCAAAGATACAATTTTTTGAAAGCAAATCACAACGATTATCATTACATAGACTTTGAACACCCAGGTGTTTATAATATCAAAGATACAATTTTTTGAAAGCAAATCACAACCTTGAATCGCAAGTGATTCATAACCATTTGGTGTTTATAATATCAAAGATACAATTTTTTGAAAGCAAATCACAACGGCTATCTGATACCTCCGTATTAGATTCGGGGTGTTTATAATATCAAAGATACAATTTTTTGAAAGCAAATCACAACTATTATTGGCAAGACCAGCGTAGCAAAGCAGGTGTTTATAATATCAAAGATACAATTTTTTGAAAGCAAATCACAACTATCGCCAACGTTCCATTCCAACTGGTGCGGGTGTTTATAATATCAAAGATACAATTTTTTGAATTGAAAATCGACTGAGTCAGAAAAAACCTCACCGGATACAATGCTGAATTAAATAAATTTACAAATTCTCCCGAAAAAATTTGGTGGTTAAACGGAATAATCATAGTTTTGCAAAGTTAACTATAATGGTTGCTGTCAGCATGAGCAGATGCACGATAAGAAATCAACACGGATCGTTCCGGAAGTATTTATACTAAATAAATCCAACGGATCGTGCTGCCTGTCGGAGAGAACCGGTACTAAATTAATTTTACAAAACGAAGGATTCATTTCAAGCGAATTCTTTTTTCCTGGCTCTGAGTTTATTATTTTGTTTGTTTTACTTACAATTTCGGACCCTATGTTTATAGCAGGCCTGTCTATTTTTGCAGAATTTATCCTTATCCTGTTTTCAGTGATGCTGTTGGTAAAACAATCGCCCGTAAAGAGGACAAACAGCATCCTCGCCATGGCTTTTATCTTTATGGCGGGTAGCAATTGTTCCATGTCTTACCTGCATTATTTCAGTATCCAACAGTTGCCCCGGCCTCTCTCCGGCTATGTTCCGGTTCACCTTGTGCTAAACATGTTGGTATGTCCCACTATTTATTTTTACGTCTGCAAGTTGTTTGGCAATACGAACTTGCCGGGACGAAAACACATCCTGTGGCATGCCCTGCCCGCTTTGCCTGCCTTGGCGTATATCCTTTGGTTTGTCCGGCTGCCGGAACAAACCCGGATAGCCATGCTCCTGAACCATTCGGCTTCAACCCATTGGATTGTTGCCGCCCTGAACATCATTTTCTATGTTCAATCGGTGTCCTACCTGATAGTTTGCTTTATCCGGGTAAACAAACAGCGTAACAACAATTACTTGTTGCAGATAGCCGGGCAACACACCAACATCCGGTGGCTCTATTATTTCTTTTGCTTTGCATCCATCGGGCTGATGGTTTGCATGCTGTGTTGTTCTATCAGTGGGTTTAATCATGTGCACAGTGATGTAAGCCTGACGTTCAGCAATCTGCTTATCGTCTATTTGTTTACGCAATCCATCTGGCAAACCGGGCTCTCCATGCAACACGTTTCTGAAATTCCCCGTAAGATTGTGCCCCGGCTGGTTATCAATGACCAACAACTGGAAACTTATTGGAACAGGCTAATAGAAACAATGGAAATATCGCCGGTTTATTTGTCATCCACTTGTACGCTGAAAGAACTGGCTGAAGCAAGCGGTATCCCCCTGCATCATCTGTCCAAGCTCATCAACTCGCACCAGAATATGAATTTCTCCGAGTTCATAAACAAATATCGTGTTTTGCATGCCTGCAAGCTATTCGACGATACAAAGAAGCAAAACTTAACCCTGGAGGCCATAAGCAAGGAATGCGGTTTCGGATGCCGGTCGAACTTCAGCCGGGCATTCAAAAAACACACCGGGCAAACTCCGCACGAATATCAATCACAGCTCTTTCATACAAAATTACTAAATCCACCTTACCCGGACTGGGAACCAGATGACCGTGGGTTCGACAGCCTACAACCAGATGCTCCACACCTAACTGAAACGGAGTTACAATACTTGTAACCGGCAGCAGAAGCATCCTTCACGAAAAAAAGACAGCCCCCGAAGTCAGGCAAGATTTCGCACTCCATTCATTTTCAAAAGAAACTTAGCTTCGGAAAAACTTATACTTGACACTAAAATATTTTCCATCGGCAACAAAAACTTTTCTATGCCGTCCTTTTAAAAAAACTTGTCAAGAAAAAAACATTCCCTTGACACTAAAATATTTTCCATCGGCAACAAAAACTTTTCTATGCCATCTTTTCAAAAAAACTTGTCAAGAAAAAAACATTCCCTTGACACCAAAATATTTTCCATCGGCAACAAAAACTTTTCCATGCCATCTTTTCAAAAAAACTTGTCAAGAAAAAAACTTTCCCTTGACACCAAAATATTTTTCATCGGCAACAAAAACTTTTCCATGCCGTTTTTTCAAAAAAACTTGTCAAGAAAAAAACCTCTACCTGACAAGGAAAAGAACTTGCCAAGCAAAAAACGTCCGAAACACAGCATTTCATCCCAAGTTTGTTGCAGATTATAATCTGCAACAAACTTGGCACTGATTTATTTGCAACTGAGCAACAAGTGCACTACTTTCGAGCAATGTTAAACCCAAAAAATTACAACGAAATGAAAGTATCTACAGCAGTCTTGCACCTTGCAGGCAAAGATCCACAGAAAGTCTACCAATTAGGCGGTAAAGTTTACACCAGCCTGACTAGCAATCCATCCGTATTCATCCAGTCGGAGCCAACATTGTTGGAGCTTAACACCGAAACAATAAAACTGGACACACTGCTCAAATCGAAAGACGGAAGCAAACAGAAGAACCAGGCCATCCTTGACCAAACCGATGTAGTGTATACAATACTCAAATCGCTTGCAGCCTACACCAACAAAATAGCCAATGGAGATAAATCAATTATTTTACTTTCGGGCTTCGACTGCAACAACGAACCCACTACACACGACATCCCCGGGAAAGCGATTATCAAACGGCTGGAAGACGGAAACACCTCATGCAGTGTGAAAATATTTATGGAAGCGCTGGCCGATGCCGACCGCTACAAAGTAGAAATCAATACCACGTCCAACGCCAACGATCCGGCGAGTTGGAAAACCGTATTGGACTTCGGGTCGATCAACAGGCTTGAATTAAAGGACCTGCCCCGTGGACAAGAAATTTTTCTCCGGGTTTCGGGCGGTAACACCTGGGGCTGGGGCATCGCCAGCGAATCAGCCAGCTTTATACCGCGATAAGATAAGTAGAACGATCCACGAGTGTAGTGTGCAGCTTAAAACCACCTATCACCCGATACGGAATGGATAACTTCAAACGGGGTTATCCATTCTTTATTTGCAGAGGTCTGGCAAGGACTCCGCTTAATTTATATAACAATGTAATTTTATTAAAATAATTGTATCTTTGGAGCGACGTCTCTAACAACAACTTTTCTAACAATCAACTTTTCTAAAGTTTGGAACTTTAGAAAAGTTAGAAGAAGAAAAAATAAAAAACAACAACTATGCAGTTCTTAAAACCCGATACCTGCTATCACATTTTCAATCACGCCAATGGTTTTGAAAATGTATTCAATGAAAATGAAAACTTTCGCTATTTTCTTGAAAAGTACCGGGTGTATATCTCACCCATTGCCGAAACGTATGCCTATTGCCTGCTTCCCAACCATTTTCATTTGGTGGTACGGATTCGGAAAAGAGAAGTTATAGAAGAGCTGATTAGGCGTAAAAATAGTACAGCGCTTATGAATTCTTCCAAAGTTCCAAACGATGGAAAAATTGAGGGAGAGAAAATAATTAGCAACGAAACAATTGAAAAATATTTATCGAAACAATTTTCAAATCTATTCAGCTGCTACACGCAATCGTTTAATAAGATGTACAAGCGGATGGGGTCGCTATTTATCAAGAACTTTAAACGCGAGATAATTCTGGATAAGGAGTATTTTATGAATGCAGTTGTGTATACGCACCGCAATCCTATTCATCATGGTTTTTGCCGCAAATACAGCGATTGGGGTTATTGTTCGTATGCTGAAATCATCGAGGGCAAAAGTACGATCATTGAAGTAGAGAAATTGATTAAGACATGGGGTGCAAAAAATGATTATATTGAGTGGCACGCACGTAATCTCGAAAAATTCCTTCATTCGCTGGAACTTGACGTTTAGATGAACAATATCAACTGTCCGGACTGGTTTAGCAAACTGCCTTTTCCAACGTTTGAAACGTCGGAAAAGGCAGTTCTGTTTTTTTTATTTTATCAATTACCCTCCTTAAAACGTATAGCCTAATTCTATGTCAAATTGACTCATTTTCAACTTGATATTCTGATTGGGATCCATGTTGTTTTTCCCTGATACCGAAGCAGCAGGAGAATACATCAGCGCAAAATTAATCGCATTGCCTTTGGGACTTAGTTTCCGGGTAAAACCAGCGGTAATATGATTTTGCGAAACTCCCGGGGCAAGGATATTGAACATCATTTGCCCACTGGGTATCGGCTGTGTACCATAGGAATAACCTGCACGCCAGGTCCAATCGGCACATGCTGCATATTCTGCACCTACTTTATAAATCATCATATCTTTCCAGCCGAATCCCGACCCATTATCGGCACCAAGCGGATTAACCGTCGATATCGGGTTAGAAACTGATTTTATATCGGTATACCTGATTTGCTTAACATCAAAAGCTAGCGTAAGTTTTTCTGAAGATTTGTAGGCCAAACCGGCGGTCCAATTCGACGGAACATCAAAATCGCCTTTCTGGGCAAATAACCCGGCATAATTTTTAAATCTCGACATGAATATCTTGCTCTGGTATTTAGCCCCGAAACTCAGGTTATCGGTTATTTTACCCAGGTAACCTATTTTAATCCCATAGCCAATGGAATTGCTCGTTCCTTTGTTGGTCAGATGCTGCGGATCTTCCGACATAGAAGCAAAAGCTTGCAACCCTTTGGCTTCAAACATCTGATAAGCACCTATCGCCGAAATACCAAGGCCATGATTCTCTGCAATTTTGATCGAATAGGTAACTTCGGTAAACAACTGCGAGATATTGACTCCCGTCGGTTGGGTAACCGGAGCCAATGGGTTATCAAAGGTTTTGGTCGGATAGCTCGTGTTCATGCCTCCATTTCCATAAATAGAAAAACCAAGGGCTGAGTTCTTGTTGAGCATCCAGTTACCACCAATAGAAGGGATAAAAAACACCTTGTTGTCGCTGGTAACGGTTCCCGGAGTTAGTCCAAAATAGGGTGCTCCGGTTGGGTTTCCTGAAATGCTATACTGGCGGTCGGGAGAAAACAACCCAATGCCAACAGCAAACTCTTTTCCGAGAAAAACATGCCCGGCCGGATTGCCTCCAATGAGGGAAGTTGAATACATGGCCACTCCGGCTCCACCCATTCCTTTACTTTTTGTTCCATACCCTAAGCTGAAATAGCCATCAGTTGCAAAGCTAATTTGGGTCATGCAAAGCAATAGGGCAACAATGAAAATTCGCTGATCAAAATGATTTTTACACATAGACTTTAGTTTTAAAGTGTTAGTAAAATAGATTTATCCAGATAACTCAATGCTAATATATGCTACTAATCGTTAATCAAGCCAAAGATACATTTTTTTGAAATCAAATTACATTATTCAAACGATTTATTTTTTATACCTCACTGTTTTTCAAACAAAGATTCATTTTTTCAAAGCAAATTACAAGGGGCATCTAGTCCCGGGGACAAATCACTTCCTTTTGTTTCCAAGCCAGAGCAACCCATCAATAATCAACTTATTTTGGATTTCGTTAGCAAATGTATACGACAACTCTTTGTTTGTCCCACCATAATCCATGTCGTTGTGCCCCATGTTTACGTAAAGCATTTTGTAGTTTTTGTTGGTCCAAACCATCGGATAATAGCCGCTATGCCAGATTTCCGATTGCTTAGGCCCGGTTCCGAGCGGAAAACTGGTTGAATCGATAGAAAGCAGAATCTCTATCGCCGGATTCTTACGAAGATCGTTTTGCCAGGCATACCATTCGTTGGGAGCTGACTTAAACGTTTCCGGCAAATTCCGGGTAGCCGGATGATTCCGCTTTTCGACCTTCAACACGGCCGAAGTAGGCCTCCAGGTATTACTCTTATATTCTCCCGAACCAAGGAACTCGTTGTGATACCAATCCCAGTTCTGCGAATAGGCCGATGGCGTTAAGGCGAAAGCTGCAAAGTGGAATCCGAGGAATGCCCCTCCGCTTTTCATGTATTTCTCAAAAGCCTGGCGCTGCTGAAGTGAATCCGGACGTGTGTCAAGAAAAACCACCACATCGTATTTTTTCAGGAACTCATCATTCATGTTGTTCCAGTTGTTGGTCGAATCATACTGAAATTGATAGATCCCTGAGATTTTCGAAAACCAACGGTTGGCTTCGTGTACATAACTAATGTGGGCTGCATCCGATTTTCCGGTGTAAAAAGCAATAACATTAAACCTTGATTTGTACTTTCTTGCCGGAGTCACAGCGCAAATTTTTAGCACGGTAAAGAACATAATAGACAGCAGAATTATTGTTTTTCTGGCAGTTGAGTGATTTTGCATAAATATTTAATTTTGAAATGGATTTCAACCCGAAAGTTAGTTATTTTTTTGGAATATTTTTACTCAGCATAAGACGGTGCAGGTATTTTTGTTGTCAAAATGTGTATCCTAACGTTATAGTCGTTAGCGAAAATTTGGCTTATATCTGTTTATTGCCTACCTTTGTACATTTTTATTTCAAAACAATTAACTACGATATGGCACACCTTTTAAACGACATTTCCAGAACATTTAGTGAGTATTTGCTAATCCCGGGCTTAACCAAGAAGGAACATACTCCCGCAAACATATCATTGAAAACTCCCCTTGTAAAATTCAAAAAAGGGGAAACGGCATCAATCTCCCTGAACGTTCCGTTTGTATCGGCAATCATGCAGTCGGTTTCCGATCACAAAATGGCTATTGCATTGGCTCGTAACGGTGGCCTTTCATTTATCTTTGGCTCCCAAAGCATCGAAACCCAGGCCGAAATGGTGTACAAAGTAAAATCATACAAAGCAGGGTTTGTAGTGAGCAATGCCAACCTGACCCCGGAACACACCTTGCGCGACGTCATTGCACTGAAAGAACTGTCAGGACATGGTACCATCGGTATTACTGAAGATGGAACTTCGGAAGGCAAACTGCTCGGTATCGTTACCGGACGCGATTACCGTGTGACACGCGACAATCCGGACAAGAAGGTGAAAGAATTTATGACGCCATTCTCCAAACTGATTACCGGAGAATTTGGCATTACTATCACTGAAGCCAACGACATTATCTGGGACCATAAACTGAACTGCTTGCCTATTATCGACAGCAACCAATGCTTGAAATATTTCGTTTTTCGCAAAGATTACGAAAACCACAAAGCCAACCCGGGCGAATTGTCGGACGACAATATGAAATTGCTTGTGGGAGCAGGAATCAATACCCGCGACTACAAAGAACGTGTCCCAAAACTGATTGAAGCCGGCGTGGATGTAATGTGCATCGACTCATCCGACGGTTTCTCGGAATACCAGAAAGAAACGATCGAATACATTAAATCAAACTTTGGCCAAGACGTAAAAGTTGGTGCCGGAAACGTGGTGGACCGTGACGGATTCCTGTATCTGGCCGAAGCCGGGGCAGACTTTGTAAAAGTAGGTGTAGGCGGCGGATCAATCTGCATTACCCGCGAACAAAAGGGAATCGGACGCGGCCAGGCAACTGCCCTGATCGAAGTGGCAGCAGCCCGTGACGATTATTTCCGCGAAACAGGCATTTACGTACCTATCTGTTCCGACGGAGGTATTGTTCAGGATTACCACATGGTGCTGGCAATGGCCATGGGTGCCGACTTTTTGATGATGGGACGTTACTTTGCGCGTTTCGACGAAAGCCCTACTCGAAAATTGATGGTGAACGGAAACTACATGAAAGAATACTGGGGAGAAGGTTCAAACCGTGCCCGCAACTGGCAACGTTATGACATGGGCGGCAGCGAAAACCTGAAATTTGAAGAAGGGGTGGACAGCTTCGTACCTTATGCCGGCAAACTGAAAGACAACTTGGATATCACACTGGGCAAAATCAAGTCTACCATGAGCAGTTGTGGTGTTATGAATATAGATGACCTAAAACAGAACGCCAAAATCACCCTCGTATCTTCAACCTCAATTATAGAAGGAGGTGCCCACGACGTGGTAGTAAAAGACACACGTAGCACAAACAGCTAACATGGAATACGTGTTTTATTCAAAACAACTTGAAACAAAAAATCCCGCTTGTGAAAGGCGGGATTTTTTGTTTGGATAAAGACCCGGATACGTTTTACAACATATGCAAAATTGCCTCAACATCCTCTGGCGTATCAACACAATGGCTTTCAAATTTTGTTTCAACACATTTTATTTTGAAACCGTTTTCCAACCAGCGCATTTGCTCCAGCGATTCTGCCTTTTCCAAGCTTGAAACAGGAAGTTTGGTTATAGTATCCAGCACCCCGACACGATACGCATACATGCCCACATGGCGGAAATAATGGTGGTGCAAATGCCATTCTTTTTCGTCAACACCTTTTAGAAAAGGAATAACACTTCGGCTAAAGCACAATGCTTCACTGTTTTTATTCAATTCAATCTTGACTTCGCCCATATTGAATAAAGTCTCGTAATCGTTTACGCCGACCATTTGCGTTGCCAGTTCAACCTCACCAGTCTTCAACACCTCAACCAACTCATTTATTTGCTGCGGATTTATCAACGGCTCATCTCCCTGTATATTGACAACATAATCAAACTGTTCATCTAGCTGTTGCAAAGCATCAAAGCACCGATCCGTTCCGCTGGCATGATGTGCAGCAGTCATCACTGCTTCACCGCCAAACCCAACAACATGATCATAAATCCGTTCATCATCGGTTGCCACCACCACTTTTTGCAGGGCTGATTTCTTTGCCTGCTCATACACACGCTGTATCATCGTTTTCCCTTGTATGTCAATTAAAGGTTTGCCCGGGAAACGGGTACTGGCGTAGCGCGCAGGAATAATCCCAACGATCTTGCTGGTCGAATTGGGGGATATAATAGAATTATTTTGCATAGTATGAAAATTAGTAACTAGTTCGTTACGTTGTGAAATAAATGTTTGAAACTGCTGACTGAAAGCTACACGCTGATCGATTGTTTCATCAAAATTGTTGTTTGCAAACATGTATAACTCCGTTGCTTCCCGCAATGCTCCATTGTTGCCATCGTTTGACGTAATATAATCAACCAGATCTTTCCGCACCGCATAATCAGCAAACAACGAATTGCAGGTATGCTGCACCATGATACGAACACCGGCAATAGCGGCTGCCGATAAATCCAGTACATCATCAAATACAAATAAAACTTCGGAAGGCTGAAGCTGGTGTTGTTCGCAGAAAAAACGCAAGGCAGCTTCCTTGTGCCCTACGCGATAAAAAATATGATCATAATGCTCACGCTGTGCAAAATAAAACGAAGCTTTATTTTGCTCGCCTGTAATGACTGCAACCGGTGCATGCTTGCCGTGCTGTAAATAATAACTGAAACGCATCATCGTAATGCCAAACGAATCGACTTCGCTGAACGAATTGCTGCCTTCGTAATTTTTATGCCCGTTATTAAATACCCCGTCCCAATCAAAAACAAACGCTTTAATGTGTTGCATTTTTTCTTGCAACACATTAAAGCGAGTTATAAACTTTCCTTCAAAAAAAAGAGAACTATTTTCACTCATAATAATAAATCAGTTCGGCTGATTGAAAATTAGTCCATATCCTGCACATCCAACATGCCAACAGGTTTCTTTCCGTCTAAAACAATAATATTATCAACATTGGTTTGTTTGAAAATAGCTGCAGCATCGTTCATCAATGAATTAGCCTGGATGCTTACAGGATTTTTGAAGCTTAAACTATTCAAGGATTTTGAAAGAATATGCTCACCCTCATTTTGCAACAATCTTCTCAGGTCACCATCGGTAAAAATACCTTTCAACGAACCGTCTGCCTCTGTTACGATCACAGCGCCAAAGCCAAATTCAGTCATCTTTACAATAGCATCTTTCAATATAATCGAATCCGTTACAATAGGATTTATATCGCTGATAGCGTCTTTGACTAAAGTAGTCATCAATTTTGTATCGCGAATAAATTGGTCTGTACCAAGGGTTGTAAAGTTATTCTCGGTCAACCCCTTCATCACTTTCAATGGAACGGTAATCGTGTGGACACCTAAGTTAATGGCACTACGAACATGCTCGCTGTAACGTACTGAGCTAAACATGATCTTGGTATCGTAACCGTAATGATTCACGGCTTTTACACATTGTTCAACTAATGCCAGTGCATCATGACCCTGGTCTTGCAAACGGCCAACCAACGGACAAACATAAGTGGCACCCGCATGCATGGCCATATATGCCTGCTGCAATGTATAAACCAAATGTACATTTACCAACAAACCATCGTTGCGCAACATTTTACAAGCACGAACACCTTCCAACGAAACTGGAATTTTAAACACCGTTTTCTTTGGATCTAACCCTAAGCCTAACAGACGATGAGCCTCTTTCACCACTTCTTCGGCAGTATTTCCCAGCGCTTCTATCTGCAACATAGGAACCATTTTGGATAGCTTAACAATGGTTCCATCAATATCGGTGATACCCTCACGTTGCATGAAAGTGGGTGTAGTGGTAAGTCCGTCTAAAAAGCCAAGTTTAAAGCCTTCTTCAATTTCTTTTAAATTAGCTGAATCGAGATATAATTCCATGATTTCTTTTTTTAGTTTTAAATATCTTTCGTAAATGTTATTTGTTTCTATATTTCACTTCGACAGCATGTAATTCGAGCAGTGGTTTTAAAAATTCTTCCAGGTCGTACACACAAAGCTGGCTTGCTGCATCACACAAAGCGGTTTCGGGAGTTGGATGTGTTTCGATAAAAAGCCCGTCCACACCCGATGCCACTCCAGCCCTGCTTAACACAGGAAGAAACTCGCGGGCACCACCCTTTGCATCGGCACTTGGAATGCCGTATTTACGAATTGAATGGGTAACATCAAATACAACCGGATAATCCAATTTGCCCATGTGATAAAAACTACGTGGGTCAACTACCAGGTCATTATAGCCCATAGTATATCCGCGTTCTGTTAAAATGATCTTATCATTGCCGGCTTCAATACACTTGCCAACCGGATGTTTCATATTATCAGGAGCCAGGAATTGCCCGTGCTTAATATTAATGACTGCACCGGTTTTTGCTGCAGCCACCATCAAACCGGTTTGCATACACAAATAAGCCGGAATCTGAAGTACATCACAAACTTCGGCAGCAGGTGCAGCCTGGTCAGGATAATGGATGTCCGTCAGAAGAGTAAAGCCAAATTGTTCTTTCACCTTGGACAAAATCTTTAATCCCTCTTCCAAACCCGGTCCGTTATAGTATTTCAAACTGCTGCGATTATCTTTTACAAAAGATGACTTGTAAATGATGGGGATATTAAGCTTAGCGCTTACTTCTTTTAGTTTTTCTGCCGTTTGCAGCATGATTTTCTCGCTCTCAATAACACAAGGTCCTGAGATTAAAAACAATTCATCTGCACCACAAACGATATTACCAACATTAACTTTTTTGTTACTCATAAGTTAGAACCTTTTATATAATTCTTTAATGGTGTCAACAGTAATTTTTTCTTTCCAATCTGTTCCTATGGCATGGTTCCACATATGTGGCAAATTATAAGCTACTTTAGCCATATCGGTAATCTGCTCTTCTGTCCAATCCTTACTTAGATTTTTAGGAAGGACAACCTCATGCTTTTTCAACATTTCATTAAACTCTTTCAATCCATCTGGATAGTAATCGCCCAAATGCTGGAAGGCAACACAGTTACCATAGCAATGCTTATAATGTAAGATCTTTGATAGCCCATAACTCAATGCATGGCATACACCAACCTCGGAATAAGTCAAACTTAATCCACCCATCAACGACGCTACCATTAACTTATCGTCATTTTCTGGCGTTTGCCCGGCTTGGTCACCCAAATAAATTTCCCGGCACAACTTCATTGATTGTTCGGCATAAGCAAGGCTGAATGCATTATTTAAAATTCCAGTCTCTGATTCAACACAGTGGATGTAAGTATCCATACCCACATAAAACCAGTTTTCACGAGGTACTGTTGCAATTAATTCCGGATCAAGAATCACCTGATTGAAAACCGTCCAATCACATTTCAAGCCTAATTTTTTTTCAGGCCCAGTAAGCACAGCGGTCATACTAACCTCAGCGCCTGTTCCGGAAATAGTGGGTACACCTAAGTGGTAAATACCTTGCTTTTTGACCAAATTCAATCCCTGGTATAGTGTTGATGAACCCTCGTTGTTAAACATCAACGAAACGGCTTTGGCAATATCCATGATACTACCACCGCCAATGGCAACAACACCAGCGGGCAATCCTTTGGTTTTCAAAATTTCATCCCGCAAATTATCAACTTGATCCGTGGTGGGTTCATGCGGATCAACATCGATAAATCGTATAACGTCCTCACTTTTGACAGGAATTCGTTTTTCTAATTCTTTCCCTTTAAAATAATTATCTACAACAAATAAGAAAAACTTATCGTTTTCATTTCGCTTGGAATCCAAAATGGAATCCATTGTTTCAAAGCTGCCACGGCCGTAAACAACTTTTTCTATATTCTTAAAATTCTTGTGCATATTATTTATTTAAAGCAGTTGTAACACAATTTGATATTCTATTTGCCAATTGTTTCACTTCATCTTCACTCCAGGTGCAGCGCACACCAAAAGAAATTAATCTTCCAACAACTTCCTGTGATTTTGGCAATGAAAGATGTTGATAATCTTGGGGCGTTTCGAACATTTGAACAGGTAATTTCGAAACTGTTTGTAGATGTTGCAAATGATTCCATTGGTTGACAAAATGATACATATTCGTATACCAATAGTTAAATCCAGCAACACCTTGTTTATTAAACTCATCAACCACCAGTTTAGCGGATGCAGCATCTGGCAATAATAAATTTAAGAATGTACCAGAATCGCCGTCGGCATCAGCAATTCTGGCAAATGAAATAAATTCATTCTGGCTTAAAATGTCAGTCAGCAGCTTCTTGTTCTTAAGATTAGCAGCTTTTATTTGAGGAACTTTTCTCGTCTGTGCCAACCCAACCGCTGCATGTAATTCACTAATGCGGTAGTTCATCCCCAAAATAGAATGTTCTTCCATTCCACGATTGTTACCGACATGGCTATGACCATGATCGCTGTAATAGGTTGCATTTAAATATGCTTGCTCGTCATTTGTGATAATTACACCGCCTTCGCCAGCTGTTGCAATTTTAAAGAAATCGAAAGAAAAACCTCCGGCTGTTCCAAACAACCCTGTTGCAGTTCCTTTATAACTTGCTGCAAAAGCTTGGCCTGCATCTTCCACCAAAACCAGATTATGTTCTTTCACGACCTGCATTATGGCATCCATATCGGCCATCCCGCCGCACATATGCACCAGGCAAACCGCTTTTGTTTTAGGAGTAATCGCTTTTCTAATGCCTTCTGCACTTAAACAAAGGGTTTCATCAATTTCGGCAAAAACAGGCAAACCACCTACAAACATTACGGCTTCTACGGTAGCCACAAAAGTGAACGGAGGAACAATTACCTCATCCCCGGCCCCAATACCAGATACTGCCAGTGCAGTTGCGATAGCAGCAGAACCACTTGATACGGCATGAGCGTATTTTGCACCTGTAATTTTTTTTACTTCTTCTTCAAATTCTTTGGCTTTCCAAATGCCATTTCTCTGAGCATCGTGATTGTAACGGAAAAGCATTCCAGTTTCAAGCACATCATTAATCTCTTTTCTTTCTTCTAATCCGAATAATTCTGTTCCCGGCATAACTTTATTTTTTTAAAACGGTAAAGTTACATATTAAATTTGTTGTTTAAAGCTAAAATAACGGAAATAATTTTAATTAAAATTCTTATTTTCAAAATACTGTATCTCAATATTTGGCAAGATTAACTCGATCAAACAAATCAAATACATATATTTGCCTCATCGGGACTTCATTAGCCAGTCGCTCAATTTAAGATTCTTCAACATCATTAGACATAAAAAAAGGCCATTAATCCAAGGTAGATCGACGGCCCTAATTTTCAGTCACAAATATTATTTTACCATCTGGCAGGTTTTCTTTTCGTTGTAAGCCTTCCAATCGTCAAAATATACAAACTTACCAAGGGAAGGAAAATATCAAGAACAGGCAAAGTCAGAACATATTTACGTTCACCAAAATGCTTTGACGAACCATTTATTATAGACAGCTGAACAATGAAACGCGCTACAAACAACACGCCGGCAGCAATTTGAACAATCAGACCTCCAAAAACCAACGAGGCAATAAACGCCAGATAAAACAATCCACGGGTCATAGGTTCCAAAGCCAACCTGAACTTGCTTGAACCTTTATAATAAGCCGATACCGATAAATGCCGTTCCTTTTGATAAAACCAACCTTTATATGTTCTATTCGGTTCAGACCAGGTAATGCTATCCGATGAGATTTCAACTCGTGTATTTTCTGAATTACAGGCCTTGTTCACCATCAGATCATCATCTCCTGAACTTAGGTGAAGCGTAGCAGCAAATCCTTTGTGAGCAAAAAATGTTTCTTTGCGGTAAGCCAGATTACGACCCACACCCATATACGGTTTACGGGCTGCTGCCATCCCTAAATATTGCAACCCGATAAACAACGTATCATACGTTATCAATCGGTTTAAAAATCCCTTTTTGTTAAAATAAGCTCCATAACCCAAAACAAATTCAGTCTCAGTACTAAAGTTACGAGCCATCCGTGCAATCCAGAATTTATCTTCGGGCATACAGTCAGCATCCGTAAAAAGCAACAAATCGTTTTTGGCAGCCTTGATTCCAAGCGTCAGACCAAGTTTTTTTGTACTGAGATTATTAGCCCCAACCGGAACAAATGTTGTTCGCAAATTTGTGTATTCAGCACTTAAATCATTCAACAGTATATCCGATTCATCTGTTGAACCATCATTGATCACAATTACTTCAAAATTAGGATAATCTTGTTGGAGTACAAAAGGAAGGAACTTACGAAGATTCTCTGATTCATCCTTTGCACAAATAATGACCGAAACGGGAGGCTGTTCAGTCTGAAATGAAACTTTATCTTTTTTTATTTTAGTCCGGAGACGCAAAACACCGTTTAAATATCTAAAATAAAAATACAATTGATGGACAAACGCAATGAGCAATAACCCCAAAACGATTAATTCTATCAGAGAAAAATAGAAGCCGTAAAATTCCATTATTTTCAGTTATCAACCCCTAATTATCCAATTGTTCTTGGAAAATTAGGGGTTAGTTTTAGTTTCATTTTCGCGTTGTATCCCATCTTCTAATCAAGACAAAATACAACACTTTCCTTTCCCCTTAGAATGGGGTCAGGGTTATTTCAATTCGTCGGATGTATACGCTTTCGGCAATTTACGCAGGTTATACTGCGAAGCCATAATTTCGCCATAAGCTCCGGCAGAACGCAAGGCTATCAAATCACCGCGTTTAGTTTGATTCAACACACATCCTTTGGCGAAAGTATCAGACGATTCACAAATCGGACCAACCACATCATAAGCTTCAACAGGCAACTCCGAGCTCAAATTCTCAATACGATGATATGCCTGATACAAAGCCGGACGGATCAGATCAGTAAAACCTGCATCAAGAATAGCAAACTTTTTCGAACTACCTTGTTTCACATACAAAACTTTTGAAATAAGACTTCCGCATTGAGCAACTACGGCACGCCCCAATTCAAAATGAAGTGTTTGGCCTGGCAGCAGATTTAAATGATCTCGGTATACTTTGAAGAACGCCTCAAATTCCGGAACCGGGAAATGATTGGGGTGCTCATAGTTTATGCCTAGACCTCCACCCACATTAATATGCTCGAGTTTTACGCCTTTAGCAATGAAATTTTCCTGCAATTCATTGATTCGAATACACAGGTTGTGAAATGCAGTCATGTCAGTAATTTGCGACCCAATATGAAAATGGATTCCAATCAATTTTACATTCGACAATGTATTTATCAAATCTGTAACCTGATCAAGATCTTCCATATTAATCCCGAACTTATTTTCATTCGTTCCGGTAGTGATGTAATGATGGGTGTGTGCATCCACGTTCGGATTGATACGTAAAGCTACATTGGCTGTTTTACCTTTGGCAGTGGCAAGTTCATTGATAACTTCCAATTCCGGAACCGACTCGGCATTAAAACAGAAGATGTCGTTTTCAAGACCAAGGTTAATTTCCCAATCGGCTTTTCCAACTCCGGCAAATACAATTTTCGAAGCGGGTATTCCGGCATCAATAGCAGCCTGAACTTCGCCACCGCTTACGCAGTCGGCACCAAGTCCGGCATTTTTAATCACAGCCAACACGCTTGGATTTACATTCGCTTTCATGGCATAGTGCACATGAAAATCTGTTTTTTGAGTTTGAACATTTATTTCGTCCAACGTGGCACGTAATACATCCAAATCATAATAATAAAACGGGGTTTGAATCTCGTTGAACTTTCCCGTAGGATATTTAGCTTTAATCATCTTAAATTAGAATAAAAAATAGATCTCAGTCTCCCTCAGGAGTTAAGACCATGTTGTTTAATTAAATGGGCCCAATCAATTGAAAAGTGCTGCACTCAATGCATTCAGAGCACGCTTTTTATCTTCTGCTTTGATAAGGAATGAAATGTTGTAATTACTTCCACCATACGAAATCATACGAACTGGAATCTCACTCATCGCATTCACTACTTTCGCCTGAAATCCAACATTTTCAAAAGGCATATCACCCACAACGCAGATAATAACCATATCTTTATCTACCGTTACTGTTCCAAATTTTTTCAGATCGTTTACAATCTCATCCAAGCGCTTTGCATTGTCTATCGACACTGAAACGCCCACTTCAGAGGTCGTAACCATGTCAATTGGAGTCTGGTACGATTCAAAAATCTCAAACACTTTACGTAAAAAACCATGAGCCAGCAACATACGTCCTGATTTGATTTTAATTGCCGTAATGCCATCCTTAGCCGCAACAGCTTCAATTTTACCCTTTTTACTTTGGGTGGAAATCAATGTTCCGTGAGCCTTAGGCTCCATGGTATTGAGCAGTCGAACAGGAATATTATTGAGTTTTGCCGGAAGAATACAAGTTGGATGAAGAATCTTTGCTCCAAAATAAGCCAACTCGGCAGCTTCCTCAAAATGCAATACAGGAACTGGTCTTGTTCCTTCAACAAAGCGAGGATCATTATTGTGCATTCCGTCAATATCAGTCCAAATCTGAATTTCATCCGCTTTTATAGCAGCTCCAACCAACGATGCTGTATAATCACTTCCTCCGCGTTGAAGGTTATCAATCTCTCCATAAAAGTTACGGCAAATAAAACCCTGCGTAATATAAATTTTATTACCGGGTTGTTCTGCAAGCTGAATAGCCAAATTTTCCGCAATGTAATTGGTGTCTGGTTCTGAATTTTTATCAATACGCATATATTCCAATGCGGGAAGTAACGCACTTTTTTCTCCTATTTCATTCAGATAGAGATGAAATATTGTTGTAGAAAGCAATTCACCTTGCGCCAAAATTGCTTTTTCTTCAAACAGTGTAAAAACCGATTTCGAAAAAGAGCGAAGATACTCGAAAAGAGCTTTGACAATTGTTTTAGCTTCTGTTTTAAATTCGGGCGCAGAGAATAATTCATCAATTACATCAAAGTATTTACTCTCCAATACATTAACACGTTCTAATGCGCCTGACGTGTTGTTTTTATAGAAATAATCTGAAATTTCAACTAAGCTATTAGTCGTCCCAGACATGGCCGACAGAACCACAATTTTTTGATCTCCATCGCATATCAGTTTAGCAACATCTTTCATACGAGCGGCTGAACCTACGGACGTTCCACCGAATTTTAATACTTTCATTTCTTTCGTGTTAATAGTAATTGTACAAAATAAAATTAGGCACAAAAGTAATATTTTTTTCTCAATAATTTTCCATTTGTTATTTCGATAATTTCCGCTACATTTGCAAAAAAAAGGATTCGATTCATGAGAAAAAGGATAGTTCTAGTATTCTTGTCATTTTTCTGCATAAGTATGTGTACTTATGGCATTGATGCCTGGATTCGAATTAATCAGCTCGGCTATCTTCCAAATGCTCAGAAGAAAGCGATTCTCATTAGCCAGTCCGCTTTAACTGTCAAGCAATTTTCAATTTACGATGCTCTCACAAATCAAGAACTCGGCACCTTCAAAACGGTGACTTCTAAAGGGGAATTTGAGAATTTCAAAAGTACTTACATCCTCGATTTCTCATCTTTCAACCTTCAGGGAGCTTATTATCTGAAAGCTGATTTGATCTACTCTCCAACAATCTACATCAACAAAAATATTTATCAGGGGAGCGCTGATTTTTTATTAAATTTCCTACGACTACAACGTAATGGTTATGATCCCGATATGTACTCGGAAATTCATCAGTACAACACCTACGAAGCACCAGAAGTCGACTCTAACAAAATCCTCAGCAACGGAGGGCTAGCAGAATCTTCAACTACCACTCCTATAGATTTAAAACGGACTAAATACAAAAAAATCGAACCAGCGGTTGAATTGCCTCAACCAGAGAAACCCCGGTTGGTGGATGTACGGGGCGGCTGGCTTGAAGCCACCGGCTACCTGCAGTATGGTGCAACCTCTGCTACATCCATTTTCCAGTTATTGTTTGCTTACCAGTTAAACCCTACAGCATTTGCCGACAAGTTTGATGCGTATGGCTACAACAAGTCCAATGATATTCCGGACATACTGGATGAAGCTAAGTGGGGTTTAGACTGGCTGGTAAAAATGTATCCGAACAGCGAAGTCTTGTACCATCAAATTGCCGATGACCTTGAGCACGGCGTATTCAAATCAACCAAAGAAAACAGGACATACAATGAATCGGAGTCGACTATTAACCGCCCTGTGTACATTGCCACCGGAAAACCGCAAGGATCATTCAGTTTCAAAAACAACTCTTCGGGCATTGCCTCTATTGCCGGAAAATATTCCGCCGCATTTTGCTTGGGTGCCGAGTTGCTGGGCACCTACTACCCCGGTTTTGCGGACACGTTGAAAACTAAAGCGATTGAAGCTTACGAATACGGTAAAAAGAATCCCGGAGTTTGTCAGTCCGTTCCCGGAAAATCTCCTTATTTTTTTGAAGAAGAAAACTGGAAAGACGACATGGAGCTTGCTGCCGCCCAGCTTTACCGGCTTACTTTCGATGGAGTTTATTTAAGAGATGCCGCCGAATTTGGACGGATTGAACCGGTATCACCATGGATGTGTTCGGACACCGCCCGTTATCATCAATGGTATCCGTATATCAATTTGGGACATTATGTAATTGCCAATGTCGAAAATCCTGGTTATCGAAAAGAATTCCTGCAAAACATGCTCAATGGCATTCAGCGGATGAGTATTTATGCTGCTGACAACCCCTTCAATGTGGCAGTTCCAATGGTATTAGGCTCAAATAATATGGTAACAGCACTGGCTAGCCAATGCAGGCTATACCGAACCATGACAAATGATTCTACCTACATGAATTTGGAAGCATCGTTAGTGGATTGGTTGCTGGGCTGTAATCCGTGGGGAACGAGTATGATTATCGGGCTGCCGAAATTGGGAGTTTACCCATCCGATCCGCACTCTACATTGTCGCGCAACAGTCACGTTCCGCTTTCCGGAGCTTTAATCAACGGTCCTGTTAATGCAGGCACATTCAAAACACTGATTGGAAATCATCTCACAAAAGAAGATGTATACGATCAGGTACAATCAGATTGGGCAGTTTATCATGATGACAATGCTGATTATGCTACTAACGAACCGACTATCGATGGAACTGCAGGACTAACTTACCTCTTATCCTGCAAACAGCTGGAAGCCGCCACGGACAAGGCTGCAGACAACAACCAATATAAATTCGGTGGCATAACCACCACCGACATGAACAAGAAACAGATTTCGCTTGTTTTTGCGGGGACTGAATTTGCCGATGGAGCTAAAACCATTCTGAACACATTGAAAGAGCTAAAAATAAAAGCATCTTTCTTTTTCACCGGAGATTTTTATCGAGACAAAAAGAACAAATCGCTAATCGAAGAGATTCAAAAAGAGAATTATTATTTAGGAGCACATTCAGACAAAAACCTGCTTTATTGCTCATTGCAAAAACGAGATTCAATTTTAATCAACAAGAATGACTTTTTGAATGATTTAAAGGCAAATTATCTGGAAATGGAAAAATTTGGCATCACTAAAAACCATGCTCCGTTTTTCTTGCCTCCACGGGAATGGTATAACGATCTGATCAGCCAGTGGTGCAATGAGTTTGGCATGCAATTGATATCTCCAACACCAAAAACCTTATCAAATGCCGATATCAGCATACCCGAAATGCGCAACAATTATTTTTCGAGTAATGAGATTTACAACAATATTACAGAAATTGAATCAACACAAGGCCTTAACGGCTACATCCTTGTTTTTCATGTTGGAACCGACAGTAAGAGAAAAGATAAATTTTATCCGAAACTTAATGCTTTGCTCAGTCACCTGACAAAGAACGGGTATGAATTTGTGGATTTATACACCGCCACCAATATGTTCAACAACAGCATTATTGCAGCAGATAAAAAACAAAAAAGGAAGAACTGAACAGCTCTTCCTTCTCTCTTAAACTTTAAAGTGGGTGGGAGACGGGTCTCGAACCCGCGACCTTCTGAACCACAATCAGACGCTCTAACCAACTGAGCTACAACCACCATGTTTAACGGGTGCAAAGATAGTACAGCTAATGATTATGTGCAACTATTTTCCGAAAAAAAACGAGTATTTTTTGCAATAGGTTAATTGCCAACGAATAAAAAATAAAATGAAATGAAATATTACATCGCAAATCCTGAATTGGACGAACAGATTAAGGAAATAAGACGCAAAATCCGTCTTTCAATGAATGGAATTGTATCCGATCAGATGGTCCAAAACGGGATTATCTACAAAAAAAATTACGGCGTTGACATCCCACGCATCAAAGAAATTTCAAAATCCTATGTTCCCAATCACGATTTAGCGCAACGGCTCTGGAACCTGCAAATTCGCGAAACGATGATTATGGCTACTTTGCTGGAACCTCTGGATAAATTCACCGAAGACATGGCGCAAAGCTGGGTCGAGACATTTAATCAAATTGAAATTGTTGAACAGGCAGGCATGAATCTATTCTGCAAGCTCCCATATGCAAGCTCACTTTCACTAAAATGGATACACTCAGATAAAATATGGATACAGGTTAGCGGTTATATTATTGCTGCGCGCATTGTAGAAAAATTTGATCAAAATGAAATAACCGACATCGTGCAAAAAGCAGTAGAGTCATCTGAAACCAGCGAATTGCATTTATATAAAGCGATAGCACTTTGCCTCAGCCGTTGCTGCCGAAAAAGCAAAGAAGCAGCTACTTACATTCTGAAAGAAATTACTGATTTTTCACAAAGTTCATCTATTAGTCAGCAATATATTTACAATGAAGTGAAACAGGAAATATTATTTTTAAATATTTTATAGCGAAGAAACAAGCTAAAAGTTGTACTTTTGTTGGTCACATTTTTATTAAAATGAAAGAAGAAGTTTCATACGAATCGATAAGAGAACTTTTCACCGAGTATCTCAAAAAACGTAAACATCGGAAAACCCCGGAACGATACGCTATTTTAGAAAAAATCTATTCATACGAAGGTCATTTTAATGCTGACATTTTATTTAATCTAATGACAACGGAGTATCGGGTAAGTCTGGCTACGATTTATAACACACTTGATCTTCTTATTGATTGCAAGCTGATTATAAAACATCAATTAGGCGGGCAATTTGCACAATATGAAAAAACATTTGGAAACAGCACGCATCATCATTTGATTTGTACTAATTGTGGGAAAGTAAAGGAATTCTCCGACAACCAGTTACGGTTATCTATCCAGAATCGCAAATTTGCACATTTCCAAACGTCTCATTACTCGTTATATATGTACGGACTTTGCCAGAAATGCAAAGTAGCTTTAAAGAATTCGTAATTACTGAATTCTGATCAATTAAAATTTTTGCTCAACAATATATTATTTTAAACACATGAAAGTTGATGTTCTATTAGGTCTCCAGTGGGGAGATGAAGGTAAAGGTAAAGTGGTTGACGTACTTACTCCCAATTACGATCTCATTACACGTTTTCAGGGTGGACCCAATGCTGGCCATACCTTAGAGTTTGAAGGAAAAAAGTTTGTATTACGCTCTATTCCTTCCGGAATTTTTCAAGGCGACAAAGTGAATGTTATTGGCAACGGTGTTGTTCTCGATCCTGCCCTGTTTAAAGCCGAAGTTGAAGCACTGGAAAAATCAGGACATCCACTTACCGAGCGATTAAAGATCTCAAAAAAAGCACATTTGATTTTACCAACACACCGGCTACTTGATGCTGCTTACGAATCGGCTAAAGGCAGTGGGAAGATTGGTACTACCGGAAAAGGAATCGGGCCTACTTACACAGACAAAATCAGTCGTAACGGAGTTCGTGTAGGCGACATTCTACATAACTTCGAAGAAAAATACAATGCAGCCATAACACGTCACAAAGAAATACTGAGCCAATATAAATTTGAATACGATTTATCAGAACTGGAAAAAGCCTGGTTTGATGGAATTGAATGTATCAAACGCTTTGAACTGATCGATAGCGAACATTTTGTAAATGGTGCGTTGAAAGCTGAAAGGCGGGTATTGGCCGAAGGTGCACAAGGCACTATGCTCGACATTGATTTTGGATCGTATCCATTTGTAACTTCGTCCAACACCATTTGTGCCGGTGCTTGTACCGGCTTGGGTATCGCTCCGGGCAACATTGGCGAGGTATTCGGCATTTTCAAAGCCTACTGTACCCGGGTTGGTAGCGGTCCTTTCCCTACAGAATTATTCGACGAGGCAGGTGACTCCATGCGTAAAATTGGCTATGAATTCGGGTCGGTAACCGGACGTCCGCGCCGTTGTGGTTGGGTTGACTTGGTGGCACTGAAATATGCTGTTATGATCAATGGGGTTACTCAGCTCATCATGATGAAAAGCGATGTAATGGACGGCTTCGAAACAATTAAAGCCTGTGTGGCTTACAAAATTGACGGGCAAGAAGTGGAACAATTCCCTTACGACCTGAATGATGGTGCCGAACCTGTTTACGTGGAACTTCCGGGTTGGAAAACCGACATGACCAAAATGAAGAGCGAGGATGAATTTCCAGAAGAATTTAATGCTTACATCAGCTTTCTGGAAGAAGAACTGGAAGTCCCAATCAAAATTGTATCGGTTGGACCAGACAGGGATCAAACCATTATCCGCTACCAGGAAGCATAAAAAAGACAATGCCGATGTTCTGTGAACAACGCATCTGCCTGTCATTTTGTCGTCTGGCAAGGATTTTGAAGCAAAATATCCAAATCATCTAAAATTCAAAATTATGTTTATAGGTTATATTATCTTTGGTGTTTTTGCTTTGATTAGCTGGTTAATTCAAAGCAATTTAAAATCAAAATTCGAACGATATTCCAGAATACCAATTCCCCGTGGAATGACAGGGAGGGATGTGGCCATAAAGATGCTCCGCGACAATGGCATTTACGATGTACAGGTCATTTCAACTAACGGGCACTTGACCGACCATTATAATCCGGCTACTAAAACAGTAAATCTGAGCGAGAATGTTTATTCGTCGAACAGCGTGGCGGCAGCCGCCGTTGCAGCTCACGAATGCGGTCATGCCGTACAGCATGCCACCGCTTATGCTCCGCTTACATTACGGACTAAATTGGTTCCGGTAGTGAGCTTTGCTTCCAACTGGATGCAATGGGTGTTACTGGCTGGTATCTTGATGGTTCGCACATTTCCTCAACTTTTGTTGGCTGGAATCTGTCTTTTTGCCATAACGACCTTGTTTAGTTTTATCACTTTGCCTGTAGAAATCAATGCCAGCTCAAGAGCTTTAATTTGGTTGAATACTGCCGGAATTACAAACTATGAGACCCACGACCAGGCCAGGGATGCTCTAAAAACTGCTGCTTACACCTATGTGATTGCCGCTTTAGGTTCACTGGCTACATTAGTATATTACATCCTGATTTTCATGGGAGGAAACAGAAGATAAACAAAAACAAAAATCGGTATAGAATAAAACGAAAACGAGGAAGTGAAAAATTATTTCCTCGTTTTTGTTTTATTTGAATTAATGAGTTCTTGTATTCTTTTCAGAATTCGAATAATTTACTACCTTTGCAGCCACAAAGAAGGCTCCGTAGTTCAGCTGTATAGAACGTCAGATTCCGGTTCTGAAGGTCTCGGGTTAGAATCCCGACGGGGTCACTTAATTTACAAACGCAATTGTCAATCATATTGGCAATTGCGTTTTTTCTTTAGATAATATCAATCTATTCAAAATCAGAAAAACGAAAATTCAATACCTCGTATGATAATGCGTTGTGATTTGCTTTCAGAAAATTGTATCTTTGATATTATAAACAGTAGTTCAATTTCAGGAGGTACAATAAGGATTATTCCGTTGTGAAAACATTTAAAGTGACCCTACAGAGATACAGGGTCACTTTCGTTTTAAGTAGAAGTATCTGGTATACTTGTAAAAGTGAAGGCCGTCAATCTGATAATTGACGGCCTTCACTTTTTATTTCTTCCGAAATGGAGAATAACTGATACTTACCGGATCTTTATAACCTGATGGTTTTCCAACCCGATAGGGGATGCAAACTGAACGTGCTGCATCGCTTGGTTACAGACTTGCTGTGTTGCGAGGCGGGTGGGGGATGGGGTTGAACTTGTTTGAACCGTTACGTTACCGCGATTATCCGTAACCGTGATGTTTAGCTTTTTGCCCGTGGCTTCCAGTTTCAGGGTGCTATTTTCGGGAACATGAACTTTTTTAATTCCGTAGGGGAAAATATCTACTTCAACTGTTGGGTTTACTTTCCCAAAGCGGTACCGGTATTCGGTGGTTTTCTCAACGGTGTAACTGGCTTTGACCAGGCTGTTTTTTATCGTAAAGTTATAATCCAGTTGCTTAATTTCGGTGGGGATTCTTGGAGCCAGGGTCAGTTTATTGCCGATCATGTCCGGACGAATGCCCAGGAAATACTGATACCACACCCGGATATGCTCGGCATTGGACCAGGCTTGCAGGTAGGTTCCGGTTAGTTTGGGCCAGCTTTCCCCTGCATGCGGATAAGCGTCCATGTTTTCGCTGAGTCCTCCCACCACACCCAGGGTGAGCGCTTGCCGGTTCATGTTGCTGAATAATTTATAAGCCGTTTCCGTTTGTCCGGCTTCTATCATCCGTTGCATGGCCATTCCGTTATTCCACAACCAAATGGTTCCGCGGTGGTAAGCGGCATCTTTGTGGTAATTTTCGGGGCTGAGGTGAAAAGGATGAAAATTCTTGTCCTGCCGGTTGAGCGAAGCCACTCCCCACGGGTATACCAGTTCTTCCCACGCTTTGCGTGTAACCTGCCACCTGAATGCTTCGTCGGCCACTAAATCCAGGGCGTAAAGTTGGTTGGGGCGAAGCGTAAAATCGGCTTTGTTTTCCGGGGTTAGGCGGTCAGCCAGATAGTCGTGCGCGTTGTCGCGGTAATCTTTCTCGAAATTTGCTTTCACCCGGCCTGCTATTTCCTGCCACTTGCCGATATGGGCTGTATCGTTCATGAACCGGGCAAAATAGACCCCGGCGCAGAGTTGCTGATACCAAAGCGACTGGATGTCATTGGCCCGTGACCCGCGTGGAGTGTACGACACCAAATTGGCATCGCGGGCGTCCATCCAGGTTTCGTTGTCGGCATGCAGCAAGTAGCCTTTGTCATCCATCCAGTTTTTAATAGCGCCTTCAATGCTGTTTTGAACGTTTGGATACAGTTCTTTGATCAGGCTGATGTCGCCCGAATATTTTACGTAATCCTGCAGTTCGATAACGAAGCGCGGTGTTCCGTCGGTGGTATGGTAATCAATGTTGTTGGGGTTCACAATGTTTGGCACGCGCCCAAAGAACGGGGAATTTTTATCGGTGTTTTGATATTCGGCAAATGATTTCAGAATCTTCCGGGCGGTATCAAACTGTCCGCTGATGAGCACTGCCCCGGGGAAAGAGATAAATTCATCCCGCCCCCAATATTCATTGAACCAGGGTAGCCCGGCATAAATGCCATTCCCTTGCTGCCGGGTGACCAGCTGGTCCATGGTAGACTGAATCCAGTTCATGGCGAGGGTCAGCGAATCATCATTGCTCGAAAAATAGGTATTGGTAGCCAGGGCTTGCTGCATCCGTTGCACCCGTTCTTTTTCCAACCGGACGATGGATTGCCGGGTGTCATTCAACACGGTGGCAGCTTCTGCTTCGGTTTTACCCACGGCAACGAAAAATCCTTGCGATCGGGCAGAAGCGTAAACGGCTTTGTCTTTTATTTCGATGGTTGCATTGCTTTTTGGCCCTACGGCAATCACATAGTTCCCTTCGTTAGAAGCATAAAATGCCAGGTTGTTTTTTGAATACAGATAAACAACCTTTTCTCCTTTTAATGAAATGCCGATGGTGGCGCTGGCACCGCTCAGGTTTATCCCGATGATGTTTCGGTTGTCAACCAGTTGCAATTCTTCCACCAACTTGGCGGGATAGGTACGCACCATTTTGTACGGGTAAACGGTAACCAGAGCTTGACTGGTTTCCAACTTTTTACCATCGGCAAACAGCTGGTAGCCGCCGAACACCCGGTTTTTGGCGATATTCATCCCTTCAAACCAAGCCCATTCCGGATGATTGTTCTGATGGGTTTGCGTGTAATAATAGGCAGCTTCCTTGTTGGTGAAAGAAACCGGGCGGTTGGCCGATGCCGGAACAGAAATTTTCATCCTGTCCAATATGCCAGGTTGTTTGTTTTTGGCATTCAGAAGCCCGGACGCTGTACAAAGTGCAATAAAACTAAAAACTGAAAGGGTAATCCTGGAAAGTTTCATGGCTCACTATTTTAAATGTTTTTGGATCGGTTTCTATTATTCCGACGGAACTTATTGTGTGTAAATGCAATTTAGATTTCTTTAGAAAGAAAGGAATCTGATCTATGCTCTAAATAAATTGTTTTTAGGCAATCCGAACTCAAACCATGGAAAAATAAATTATTTTTTAATAAATCAGTCTGAAGTAGTTAAAAAATAAATTGTATTTTAACGATTCGAATTCAATCCAACTAAAAATAAATTATTTTTTAATGATCCAGCCCCGAACCAAGCAAAAATAAATTATTTTAAGACGAATCAAACTCAAACGAGGCAAAAATAAATTATTTTAAGTTGATTTGAACTCCGGTTATGCTATAATCATTCTTTTTGAGGCTGAATCAAAACTCAATCTTGACGTTTTTGATAGAAAAATGCAAAGCCATTAAAAAAAGCCGTCTTCAATTCAACGAAGACGGCTTAGATGAGGTGCAATTCTTAGTCAATCATTTCTTCTTTTGAGATTTCCACTTCAGGCTGATTGCTGAGTTGGTCCAATCGAAGACAACGCTTTGTGTCTTTTTGATAACCGTGATTTTAAGATCGGCCGATCCATTGCGAATAGAACTGATCGGTTCAAAACCATGCAGAATAAGACATACTTTCTTGAATCGTCCGGCAAAATCCCCTTTCTTATCCGAAACAGCAATTTCCTTTTTGTCCGGGTTGAAGCTGATCTGCCGTTCGTACGATCCACCTTTTTCATACTCATAGGTGGTTCCATCGTCTTCGTAATACAGTAACTTCGTGGCTTTCGATCCCGAATAAACATGCAGTTTCAGGGTGTCGCCGGCACTTTCGCTGGTGTTCTGAACCGTGTTTTGCATCGGTATGATGGCTCCTTCGCGCGCAAACACAGGCAAGTCGCTCAACGGTGACGGCACATGGCATTCTTTGTTGCCTTCGTACACTTCGTCGGTAGAGAAACGGTACCAACGGCCCTCCGGCAAATAAACGCGGGTGAACTGGTCGGTGCTGCGGGCGGGACAAACTAAAAGCCCATCGCCAAACAGGTATTGATTCTCGAAATTGGTATCATAAATCTTTTCGTCATTGGTATAATCAATGGCCAATGTCCGGACGATTGGCAGCCCGGTGCGGGTGGCAAGCAAGGCATTGGAATAAATGTATGGGATCAACTGATAACGCAGGTTTAAGTAATCGCGCACGATATCCTGATAAGCTTTAGGCAACACCCAGGGTTCGCGATAGTTCAAATCCACGGTACTGTGATTGCGATAAAAAGGTGTAAATGCACCCAGCGACATCCAGCGTACCATTAATTCTTTAGTTGGTTCGCCCATAAATCCGCCTACATCGGGACCGGAGAAAGAGAAACCGGCAAGTCCCAGATTGGCCACTAATCTAGCCCCGAGCAACATGTGGTCGTCAGACGCAAAGTTGTCACCGGTCCAGATGGTTGAGTAACGTTGCCCTCCCGAATACGTGGCACGGGTAATAGTCAAAGGCCTGCGACCGTTCATCAGCTTTCGTGTCCCATCGTATGTAGAACGTACCATTTGCATCCCGAAAACATTATGTCCTTCTTTCATGGTTGTTTTATTACCTTCAAACCCGAATTCAACCATGTCTGGAATTCTTTGCCCCCAACTGGAAGGTTCGTCCATGTCATTCCAAAAACCTTCAACCCCTTTGCTGGTAAGGGCTGAGAATTTCGTTCCCCACCAGGTGCGTACTTCCTGACGGGTAAAGTCGGGGAAGTGCGAACGCCCGGGCCAAACGTATCCGACGTACGGTTGTCCGTTCGGGTAGGAGAGGAAGTAGTTGTTTTTGATTCCCTCGTCGTAAGCCGAGTACCCTTTTTCCACTTTCAGTCCTGGGTCAACAATTACGGCCAAGTGAAAATTCATACTTTTCAAGCTGTTTATTGTTTGCTCCGGATTTGGATAGCGTTCCGGATGCCAGGTGAAAACTTTGTAATTATCCATGTAGTGAATGTCGAGATACATGACATCGCAAGGAAATTTCTTGTCGCGGAAAGTCTGTGCCACGCTCAGCAATTCTTTGTCCGGGTAATAACTCCAACGGCATTGTTGGTAACCCAGGCTCCACAGCGGTGGAAGTTTTGGACGGCCGGTTAACCAGGTATATTCTTCAATGACATTACGAACTGAATCGCCGGCAAAGAAATAATAATCCATTTCGCCACCCACAGCTCCAAAGTGCGACATTTCACCATCGGTTGATGCCCCAAAACTGAACGTGCTTTTGTACGAATTGTCAAAGAAAATACCATAAGTCATGCCATCGTGAATACCCATGTAAAAAGGGATTGTAGCATACAACGGATCTTTATCAAGGCCATAAGCAGGCACGTCGGAGTTCCAGTTTTCATACGCCATGCTTCGCTTGTTGAGCGGGCCGGTTTTTTCGCCTAATCCAATAAATTTTTCCTGTTCGAACATGTGTTTGTAGCAAGTCACATCGTTTCCAAGCCATGTCATTCCAAACCGGGGATCATCTCCATTGATCAGTTTGCCGTCAAGGGTATAAAAACTAATGCGAATAGGCGCTTTGGTAATCTCGATTTTTAGGGCTGTTGTTTTCAAAACCAGTTTGGTGTTTTCGTCGGCAACACTGACGAACTTTCCAATAGCTTGCTGATCCACCGCATACGAAAAAGTGCGTAAAGGTTTTTCTTTGTAAGCTCTTACCCGAATGATGTCATCCCTGAAAGCGGTAACTTGCAAAACAGCATTATCTGCTTCGATAGAAATTAAATTGTTCTCTTGCTTGAATGTTTTTAAATTGCCTATCGACACTGAAGTTTCAGCCCAAATAGATACGGGAAACAACATCAAACAAAAAAACTGAACTAGCGTTCTTTTCATAAATTGAATATGTTTTTTAATGGTTGTTTATAGAAAAACGGAGTCTGTTTTTAGATCAAATCTATTCGCAGAGTCATCTTTTTCTAACGGTACACAAATATAAATTAAATATTACGGTGCAGAAATAGTGAAAGTCCAATAAGTAGTTGGGATTGGATCGGAATAGAGAATAAGTGTTTTAATATCAGTAAACTTTGATTGGGCTGTTGTGACGAGAAAGTAGTGACCTACCAGATGAAAACGGACTTTTCTTTGTTTATGTCGCTCTTTTTTCTTTGTTAGCCTCTTTTTTTTGTTGTAAAAAGCCGCCTTCATTCGCATGAAGACGGCCCGGATAGAGATACAACAACCAACCAATTACTCTCTCCAGTTTATAGTTTCACAGAGATGCTGGCACTTTTTGTCCAATTGCTTTCAACGGTTCCATTGTTGGTAAGAACAATGACTTTATATTTTCTATTGGTCGCTTTCAAATTTCCTTCCCAGGCAGTGATCTCAACTTTCACAGTCGAACCCATTTGTTTGGCTGTAAAACCTGAAATCAGGTATTCTCCTTTCTGATATTGGAATCCATCGCCAGCATCTTCATACAGTGTCCCGGAGGCTTTTCCATTTTTATCCAGCGATACAAGCAATGTTACTTCCTGAAGATTGTATTGGGTTGTGTTTTGAATAATCTTTCCCAGAGGAATGATAGCACCACCTTTGATCTTCACATCTGCCTGATACTTGTCGGTTGCACTGTTTTCGCCGGCGATAGAAGCGGTTCTCCAGATTCCTGTCGGCAATGCCGGATTTACCGCCCATTTAGGCACAACCAATAAATCGCTTCCAACCAAGAATGCCTGTTCTTCTTTACGTAAAGTCGTATCTTTCGGGTCGGCAAAGAAAACAGGTTGCATAACTGGCATACCGGTTTTTACGGTTTCGTGGAACAAGGTATAGAAATAGGGCAGCAACCGATAGCGGCGGTTAAGCGCTGTACGCGAAACATTTTCGATTTCGGTGCCGAATGCCCATGGTTCTTTATTGTTTGCTTCGTTGTTGGCATGTCCGCGCATAAATGGGAAGAATGCATCAACAGCAATCCATTGCCCGAATAAGTCAGGAGTAGTAATGCCGGTAAATCCACCCATGTCAGGCCCGTTGAATGCTTGTCCGGAAAGACCAAGATTCAAGGACATGGGAACGGACATTTTCATGTTATCAACCGTAGCCGAGTTATCGCCGGTCCAGGTTGCAGCATAACGATGGCTCCCCAGATAGCCTGAGCGGGAAAGTACAAATGGACGTTTGGTCGGGTTGACATTTAAAATTCCTTCGCGCGAAGCTTTCACCATAAGCATTCCATATACATCGTGATAACGAAGGTGAACGTCGGCCTGCAAATCGCCACCACCCCGGTGCCAGTTATTTTCAGGCATGCTTCCGTTCGGTCCATCAAATACCGATGGTTCGTTCATGTCGTTCCATACGCCGTCAATGCCTGTTCCCATGAAATCTTTATACAAACCACTCCACCAACTTCTGGTTTCCGGGCGGGTAAAATCGGGGAAAGCGCATGTTCCTGGCCATACCTTGCCATTGAATTCCTTGCGATCGGCATCTTGTACCCAATGGTTGCCTTTGCTCCCTTCTTCATACACAAAATATCCTTTTTCAGCTTTCACTCCGGGATCAATCATCCAGATTGACTTAAATCCTTTTTTGTGCAAATAATCATTGACTCCATTGGGATTTGGAATCTTGGTTTTATCGAAAGTGAAAATTTTAAAATGATCCATATAATCGATATCCATCCAGATAACGTCGCAAGGCAGGTTTTTCAGGCGGAAAGTATCTGCCACACTTTTAATCCGGGTATCGGGGATATAGGAATACCTGCATTGCTGGTAACCAAGTGCCCACAGTGGGGGCATTTCCATTTTGCCAATCAGATTGGTCAGCTCTTTTATTACTTCCTGGGGCGAGTTTCGTTGAATGACAATCACGCGGAATGCAGGTCCATCTGAAATGAACCGGATGCTGTCCGACAGGTCCAGGTCTTGTTTCCAGGTATTATCGGCAATTACCCCGAAAGCTGACCCGTCTTTATTTACTCCCAGTACCCAAGGATGACTTTGATAAAGCCGTTTTCCTTCAGCAAGCGAATATTTGTAGTTGTCGGTGTTCCAAAGTGTAATATTCTTACCATTTCTGACTAGCGAGCCGGTTACTTCTCCTGTTCCGTATAAACTGACACCTTTTGATACTGGCAAGGTGGCAATGTTTTTACCGTTCTTAGCATAGAAATTCGGTTTTAAACCCCAGTTTGCCGGTATTTCGCCAACGACTGTTGGTTCTTTCAATAATGCGAACGACGGTTGATGTGCTTTAGCATTATAATTTGCCGGGTAGAAAACTGAAATATTTTTGCCAATAAGTTTGTCAGCCTGGCTAGCTGCATGAGTAAATCCGAAACAACAAATTGTAAATAGATAAACAACTAAAATTCTTTTTTTCACAAGAATGACGATATTAAATGTAAATACTAAATTAATTAAACAACAATAAAATTTTTTATCCCAATTATTTCTTTAAAACGATGTATGAATAGGGTTGCAAGGATACTTGAGCAGTTAAGGAAACCGAAGCTCCTGTAAATGCATCACTCCAGGTGGTGTTGGCTGCTGTAGCTGGCAGTGTGAAACTGGTTGCGATATTTCTCAGATTGCTAAGCACTAAAACTGTTTCAGTTCCTGATGTTTTTGTGAATGCACACACGTTGGAATTGCTGTACGAAACCAATGTGCCACGTCGGATGGCAACACTGTTGTTTCTAAAAGCAATTATTTTTTTGTATTCGGCCACCATGCCAGGGTTTAATGACCAATTAATTTGCTGGTTTGTAAATGGAAAAACAAGTTTTGTAGGCATTCCTACTTCTTGCCCATTGTAAACCATAGGCACCCCTTTCATATAAGCTGCTACTACGAATGCTGTCATCGAGCCTGAGTTCCCTCCAAACAGATCCAATGGTGTCCCATCCGAGCTGTTTACATCGTGGTTGGTGATATATCTCACTACCATGTTGCTTTCACCTGCACCGGTATATTCAGTCGTATTCAAATTATCAAAGTTGGTGACCGGCTGATTGCTGCTGAATACTGTTTTCATTTGGCCGTAAAAATTAAAACCAAATGTATAATTAAACCCGGTCGAGAAAAGAGCGCTATTGTCACTTTCGGCCAACATTAAAAGCTTGTGCGTGGAAATATTCCGAAGCGTGTCAATTGCCTGTTTCCAAAAGTCAGCAGGAGGTCCATCTGCATAATCGCATCTGAATCCATCACAATTTGCCGTATATACCCAATACTTCATGGCTGAGATCATGGCTTTACGCATTTCGGTGTTTTTAAAATTCAGTTGGGCCACGTCGGTCCAGCCACTTGGACTGATGATGTTTCCGGATGCATCCTGAGCATACCAGGATGGAGTGCTGATCCACGAATTATCCCAGGCAGTATGATTTGCAACCCAGTCGAGTATAACACTCATTCCCCGGCTATGTGCCCCATCAATAAGGATCCGCAAGTCGGCAAGTGTACCGAACTCAGCATTAACCGCTTTGTAATCTTTTACACAATAAGGTGAATTTACCGATTTTAGAGCTCCCACCGGATAAATAGGCATTAAATAAATTACACTTACTCCCAGGTTTTTAATGGAATCAAGTCGCGAAATCACGCCCTGAAAATTATGCGTTGAGCTAAAGCAGCGCATATTTACCTGATAAATCACGGCATCACGGGCATCGGGAACACCGGTAAATGGTGTGCCATATTGAGCTGGATCCGTATTTCCAGTGACAACAGGTGGATCGGGTGTAACTGATTTTCCTGACGATGAACAACTGCCAAGAGCAAATAATGCTGCGATAATGATGGTATTCAGCATTTGTATTTTTAATTTAGAGTACGACGGTGTCATGTTGAAGTATTTTTAATCGTTAAGTACAAGTCCCAAAGTTAGTTGTTATTTTCCAACTATTGTTCAATAAACGGATTAACGATTCTGTAAAATGAAAACTGAAAAGACTAATTGATTCACAGAGTTTAGATTGAGATGTATCCTCCTCGTGTGAGGAGGATACATGCTGTTTTGCCCGGTTAATTCTTTTTCAATTTATACGTGTAATTTCCAGCTATGTGCAAGTCCAAGGTGATGGTGTAATTACCACTGGTTGGAACTGTAATATTAGACAAGGTGCCGTTGTATGGATACAATGGGTTGTCGGCATAAGCTAGTTTGCCTGCTGAATCGATACCAAAGTCAATTTTCCATTCACCGTTTGCACGGAATTTAAATGAACCTGTCGAGAGCATATCGCAAGTTACTGTCCATACGCTATTAGTTGCATCGTAGGTCATCTGGGTATCCGATGTCCACCCATTGGGTGTAGCATCGCCAATGATTCCCCAGGTTGTTTTGATAGCTGTCCAGGTCATGTTGTTCAGGTTGGCCGATAATTCGTAGTAGCCGGCTGAAGGAGCCGTAAAGTTGCCTCCGGAATAATTGGCTTCTATCAGTACACCATTTCCACCGTCTCCGTATGCCATCGGAGTCCAATCGGCTTGGGCAGTATATTTGTATTGCAATGTGCCTCCGGCCGGAATGTTGATATATCCCTCATAGACTTTATCCGAATTTACCGACACAATTTTCGGTGCAGTGGACGGACTCCAACCTTGATAGTCGCCCGGAACCCATAATGATGGATAACCTACCACGACTACAGGGGCAACATAAGGAGTTACATTCAATGTAATTGCATTTGAATATGCAGGGCGGTCTACGTATGATTTCACACGTACAACCATTTGTGATACTACCCCGGAAGCCAGCCCCAGTCCGTCGATGGCTATTTTATTCAGTTCGGAACCTGTGACGTCCCTGGTCAAAACATCATCGCCTACAATAATTTCCTGAGCTTTTGACCAGGCAGTGGTACCGGCAGTATCAGTTGGCAAATCGAATTGCAAAGTGTATGTAACGGCTGCTTTAATTCCGTAAGTTACCGCTGCCCAATTGAAAGAAGCCACTTTGGTGTCACCATTATCCTTGGTCAATACTACAGAACTTGTAGAACTGGTAAATGTTTGTGGAAACTTTATAACGCTCAATTTCGTAATTTCAGCATCTTTATTGCACGATGCCAACAAAATTAATGCAAAGAACACCGATAGTGCCTTTATACTATGTTTTTTCATAAATGATTCTTTTTAAGTTGTGATTTATATTCCCAGTGGAATGGATTCTCAATAAAGATTCAAGACAGCAGCTATGTCGGTTCAACCGAAATTGAAGTACCCACAATCTGATACTTAATTTTCCCGGGCATAGCTGCCTCCTGGATTGAGCATTCCTCAAAAATATCAATAGCCCGGATTTTGTTTCAGATTCTTATTCGTATTTAAAGCCGATGTTGGAATTGGAAATAATTTATAATGACTGTCAACAGCAGGAGCTAAACCGTGAGCCTGAGTAAATGTTCCAAAACGAATCATGTCTTGACGGCGGTGTCCTTCCCACGATAATTCAAACCCTCTTTCGTTGTAAATGTCTGTCAGCGTTGGATTAGCAGCTAAGCCCGTTAAGCCTGCACGTACTCTGATAGCATCAACCAGCGGTTTTGCCGAGCTGGCATCATTGGTGCGCACTAAACATTCGGCTTTCATCAACATAACATCGGCATAGCGATAAATTGGAAAATCATTTGAAGCTCCACCGCTTGAAGCAGGTGCTGCCGGCCAAAACTTCTGGCTTCTGGCTCCGTCGTTGGGTGCTGCCCCCGGATTATCCAGATTTGTTATATCCAGCGAGTAAGTAAAGAATCCGGCGGGTTTGGGTCCGAATGGATTTGCACCGTATCTGAATTGATGTTTACGAATATCATTATCGGCAAATTTATCGACATAGTCTTTTGGAATTACAGAACCATTCCACGCTCCATATCCCAATAGTGCAGTTCCATCGGCACCCCCCAGGCTTCTAACGGTGAATATATTCCGGCCTACAACTTCAGCTTTGGTGTAGATGGCCAGGATCGTTTCATCATCAGGACAAACATCTCCAAATAATTCAAAATATTTAGATCCAAGCGGGTTGGCAGCATCTACGGCACCTGAGTGGAGGGTGAAACCTCCTTCGCTCACTTTATTACAAGCTGCAATACAGTCTGCCCACATGGCTGTTCCGGTATAAACTTCTGCATTCAGATATACTTTTGCAAGCAAAGCATATCCGGCCCATTTATTGAAACGTCCATAATAATTTCCTCCTTTTGTTGCAGAAAGCTTGTCGACATTGTCTTTCAGCTCGCTAACAATGAAATCAAATACTTCTTTACGGCTCTTTTGTTGCATTTTGTCAACAGTAATATTATTGTCAGTGAAGAATGGAACGTCGCCAAAATCATCAATCAGCAAATAATAAAAGAATGCTCTCACCACCTTAGCCTCGGCTATTTTTGTCGGATCTGCTTTGGCTTTTTGCAGCAAGTCAACAGCCAAATTTGCGCTAAATACCGATTTGTATAACCAGTTCCAGGTGTTATTGATTTGAGAATGATCTGGTAACCATTGACGGAGATACATTTGTGCGAAAGTTAATTCCCAGTCGCCGGTATTGCGGTGTGGTACCACTTGCTCATCCGTCGACATGCTATTTACATCATACCAACCGTTATCGGCGCCGGCATAACCTACACCGCCCCAGTTTCCGGGTATTTGAGAGTATACATTGGCCAAAGCAACATCGGCTCCTGTTGAAGTGGAATAAAAATCTTTCGCAGCATATTTATCATATACCACTTCGTTTACATTTGTACAACTTTGCATTATCAATGCTGTAAATAATGCCAGGGTTAATATCTTTTTCATTTTACGTGATTTTAATGGTTATTTAAGAGTAACATTGAGGCCTACGGCAATGCTTGTTGTGCGCGGATAAATACCACCGTCAGATCCAAATCCATTTGCGCCATTTACATTCAATTCAGGATCAAGCCCGCTGTATTTTGTGAATACAGCCAAATTGCTGGCGGTCAATGATAACCGGAGATTGCTGATATATTTTAGCTGTTTGGTGTCGAATTTATAGCCAATTGTCAGGTTGTCAAACCTCAGGAATGAACCATCTTCCAGCCATAAATCGGATGAGTACTTTGATGTAAACAGACCCAGTGAAACTGCACTAGCTAACATGTTTTGCTTGCCAAGACTTTCGAAATAGCTAAACGACGGGCGTATGCTGTTGAAAATTTTATTACCTCCCGAACCTCTGAACAACATGGATAAATCGAAATTCTTGTACGTGAAAACGGGTGAAAACGCATAAGTATAAGTTGGTAAAGCTGAGCCTTCAATCTTGCGATCGGGACTTGTATTTCCTCCATCAATAACGTTGTCTTTGTTCACATCTACTACGGTTTCAGCATTATTCGCATCTTTCCCCAGATGTTGCAAGATGTTGAAAGTGCCTACCGGTTGTCCCTTAATCAGATAGCTGTTTGTCCCCCAGGGCACATAGTCTGTATTCAAAGGAACTCCGTTGATACTGCCGCTTAATTCCAAAACTTTATTCTTTAATAATGATAGGTTGCCATTGATCGAGAAATTGAAATCTTTTGTTTTGACAACATTGACATTCAAATTGACATCAACTCCTTCGTTCAAGAGGCTTCCAACATTTGCTACGATACTTCCAAACGGATAAGGAGGTTGAGGAACGGTATAATTGAATAACAGGTTTTTAGTAGTTGCTTTATATACATCTACAGAACCGGACACGCGACTATTGAACAATGCAAAGTCTACCCCGAGGTTAGTTTGTTCACGAGTTTCCCATTTCAGGTCTGCATTGTTGTTTTGGGAAATTGCGAAGTTTGTAATCTGGCTTCCTCCAAAATAAGTCTGGCCGGCCGATCCAACCAATTGTTGTGAGTTTTGTGGATACAAACCTTGTTGATTACCTGTTACACCATATCCTGCACGTAATTTCAAATCATTCAGAAACTCAAATCCTTTCATGAACGATTCATCACTGATTCTCCATGCCACAGATGCTGAAGGGAAATTTCCCCATTTATGGTTTTCTCCAAAAACAGAAGATCCGTCACGTCTGACACTTACAGTTAATAAATAACGATTCAGATAGGAATAATTTACACGGCCTAAGAATGAAACCAGGTTACGGTCGTTTTTGTACGAGCTAATATCTCCGGGTACAATTTTGGTCAAAGTACCATTCTGTAATGCATCATAAGTTGTATTGTCGTTGATGAAACCTCGCATTTGGGTGTAATTTCCATTGTAGGTTTGTTTTTGCCATTCATATACTGCTATTGCATCAATGTTGTGGTTACCAAAAGTTTGTTTGAAATTTAAACTGGCATCTGTCAATCTTTCATCTTCATGCCAATTATTGATGTTGGCAGTCCCATTATCGTTAATTGCACTTGTGATGGTTGATTTTGCTGGCAAATAGTATCCTGAGTTTCCATCCAATTTTCTCCAGCTTCCAAACCATCCGGCAGTCAATCCTTTGGCCAGTTTTAAGTCTGCTTTTAAGCTACCAAACATATTGTTTATAGTTTGGTCATTTGAAACAGTCTTTGCTACTGCATACGGATTGATATATTGGAATACATTTAAATCCGAGAAATAGCTTCCATCGCTATTTAGAACCGGATCAGTAGGTCTGTTTATGTAAGAATTAGTGATAAGATTAGACGTAAAGGAAGCCCGTCCGATACTTGATGGACTGCCGGTATTTTTTCTGGTGCTTCCACTCAGGTTTGTTGATATTGTTAGATTGTCATTCAGGGCTTTTTGGGTTGCCTGAAAACGTCCAATATAATTTTGATTGCTTGAATTGATTACAATACCATCCTGTAAAATTGCAGCTACCGAGGCACGGTAGTTGAATTTGGCAGTCCCTCCACCCAATGCTATGCTGTGGTTTTGGGTGTATCCGTTCCGGGTCAATAAACCATACCAGTCAGTGTTTGATCCGTGGTCGGTAGATACAGGAACTCCCCAAGCTGTTCTTTGTGCACGCCATTGATCAGCATTAAGCATATCTAACTTTTTTGAAATCATATCCAGCGAAACTGTACTGCTGTATTCAATTTGGGTAGATCCTACAGCACTTTTTTTTGTGGTGACCAGAACCACGCCTGCAGCTCCACGGGAGCCATAAATTGCTGTGGCCGATGCATCTTTCAAAATATCTACGGTCTCAATTTCATTTGGCGGCAATTGGTTCAGCATGTCCACATTGCCTTGAATTCCATCAATAACCACTAGTGGGTCGCTTCCACCAATCAGCGAAGTTATACCTCTTATTCGAATGCTAGGGCTTGATCCCGGCTCACTGCCTGTTTGCGTAATAACTACACCGGCAGCTTTACCTGCAATCTGTTGAAGTGGATTGGTGGTAGCCCCTTTGTTTAAATTCTCACTCGTTACACTTGCCACGGCGCCGGTGACATCTTTTTTACGTAATGAACCATAACCAACGACCACAACTTCCTGAAGTCCTGTAGAGTTTTCGCTTAACACTACGCTTGAGCCAATTTTGCTGGCGGGAAGCTCAATGGTTTGATAACCAATGTAGCTAAATTTAATCAAAGATGCTGGAGAGGCAACTTTCAACACAAATCTTCCTTCTGTGTCAACCACTGTGCCGTTGTGTGTTCCTACTTCCTGAACACTTACACCAATAAGGCTTTCTTTTTTTTCATCCAAAACTTTACTTTTTACGGTGTATTGCTCTTGTGCATACACGGTAAACCCGGCAAATATAAATATGCCGAAAAGTAGAAATTTTAATTTCATACTACTGAATTTAAGGGTTAATTAATAATCAATTTTTCAATTCTTTTTTCTGCTGGAAATCACTCGGAACTTTTATTCCTTTTTTCAGCAATGCAAATGTATGTTATGGATAATAAAAAAGGAAGGGTGTCTACTCAATATGTACTGTAAAATACAGTTTGAATCTGTCCAATGTGTTGAATACAAATAAAAAAGGCACCCAGTTGGATGCCTCAAAAAGTACGGTATGTGTACGTGGAAATTACTCGGAAACTTCAGAGATTTCAGTTTTTACCGATTCGATTTCCATGATTTTATGTTCAAATAATTCATTGGCAATTATCGACCGGTTTTTTACTTTCGTCTTGTAATTCTTTACTGTCGATAATGAGAAGTCAAGGAATTTGGCAATGCGTTCGCTTTCGGTAATTCCGAGTCGGATTAGAGCAAATATTCGAATTTCGGGTGTCAACGTGCCATCTGATTTGATTGATACCCGATCCTCTTCGTTGAAAAGCATATTGTAGCGCGATACGAAATCTGGAAATAGTTTCATGAATATCTGATCGAACAGGGCAAACATTTCTTCGCGTTCTTTTCGTAAACCGGAAGCGTCGCCAAGTTGAGCCAGTTCATCAAATTGCCGGTTGCGTATTTTTCTGGCAACCATTTTTCGATAATCCTCAATCTTTTCCAGGTAAGTTGAGTTTGTGCTGAAAAAATAGCCAATGTACTCATCTTTAATTCGGTGGGCTTCTTTTAATTTCTCATTAATGTGGATCAGATCAATGTTTTGTTTGCTTATCTCTTTCTGTACCTGAGTTAGTTCCTCATTCGACTCCAATAAGTTTTTGTTTTGTTGAAGAATCAATAATCGGGCAGAGTCCAACCGTTTCTTTTGCTTAAGAATGATGAATGTAGCTATCATGAATAAGATAAAGAGTACTGAGATCATGCCTGAGTAAATCAACAATTTATCTTTTTGTTGCTTGATAATTTCAAATCGGCCTGTTTCAATAATTGGCAAAATTCGCCCGACTTCTATTTTTCGTTGTTTGGCATTGTAAAAATTTGCATCGTCAAGGGCTAGGATCGCGTAATCATAAGCTCGTTGCACATCTCCTTTATCGTAGAGTAATTCGGCTAATTGTCGCATCGCGGCAGTCTCTTTGGTTCCCATTTTTATGTCAGCAATGGCTGCTTTGGCAAAATACTCAATAGACTTTACAGTGTCTTTTTTTACCTGATAAAAATATCCGAGTGTAGACGCCACGATAGCATAGTCGTGCAATCCCGATTTTTTTGTCGCAATAAAATGTTTGGCAATAGAAATCGCTTTAGCATAATCTCCCAATAACTGGCATTTTCTTATTTCAGCCATGATGGCTTCAGGTTTTTCCTTTTCAAGCAATGCAATCGAAATTTGACAATACTGAAAAGATTTGTCACGATACATAGTGTAGTAGGGTTTAGCACCGGAGAAATCAGCCATATTGATGTACAGGATCGATAAAAAAGAATATAAGTCTGCCTTATATTTGGTTTGAACCTGTACAGTGTCTATTGAGTTTGATATTTCAGAGGCTTCTTTGTACAAGCCGGCAGATACACAACTGAAAGCCAGTGCAATTTTAGACTCGGCAATCATGTTTGGATTGTTCAGCTTTTGTGCGTGTTGCAACATTCGCTCGGCATAGATATAAGCCGAATCATATTTATAGGACTGATATTCTGTGTATAGTTTGTTGTATAAGTTGTATTTGTCAGTGAGCGAAGAGTTTATATTTGAGAATTTTCTCTCCAGGTTACGGATACGTTCCTTTTTTGCGATTTCAAAGTCAGACCGCTTTTCGATATATTCATCTAGCTCTTTTAACGCAATGCCTACCCTGTCGTTCTTAGGATAAGCAGATACAGAAGAAAATAACAGAAGAAAAAAAACGGTTTTTTTTATCATAGTTTGAACTGTATTGTCAGTGTTTGTTTTTTTGTTTTTACAACTTGCAAATATATAAATTAATGCGGCTTGAAGATAATTGGGATGTTTTTTTATGACCGTCAATTCGTCAGTTTTTGTTCTGAAATGAGAAAAGCTGTTCCGGATCAAACCAGAAACAGCTTTTCTTATTTGTTTCAAAATCGTAGAATTTAGATTGTGTATTCTCTAATTGCAGCGGCAATCTCAGTCATTTCGTCTGGACTTAATTTTAATTTGGGATTTTTGAAATTCATGTCCGATTCCTGGTTGATGGGAATCAGATGAATGTGTGCATGTGGCACTTCTAATCCAATAACCGCAACGCCCACTCTTTCGCACGAAACAGCTTTTTCTATAGCATGAGCCACATTTTTAGCAAAAAGGGCTAAGCCGCAAAAGGTGTCATCGTCTAGATTAAAAATGTAATCTTCTTCAACCTTTGGAACGACAAGCGTATGGCCTTTTGTCATTGGGCTTATATCCAGAAAAGCAAAATAACGATCGTCTTCTGCAATTTTGTAACAAGGAATTTCACCTGCTATGATTCTACTGAAAATAGTCATCGTTTATCTGATTTTAAAATTATCAAAACCGAAATTCAACAATCTGAATGTTTTTTCGCTTGATTTATAGACTGATTTCTACCACCTCGAATTCCAATACTCCGGATGGAACAGAAACAGAAGCTTTTTCTCCTACTTTTTTGCCTAGTAAGCCTTTGGCAATGGGAGTTGTAACAGATAGCTTGCCTTCTTTGAAATTCGCTTCACTTTCAGAAACGATCATATAAGTCATTATCTGATCAGTTTTTGTGTTTTTTATTTTTACACGGGTCAAAATCTGGACCTCATTTGTGTTGATTTTTGATTCATCGATCATGCGGGCAGAAGCAACCATATCTTTTAGGTTCGAAATTCTCATTTCGAGCATACCCTGCGCTTCTTTCGCAGCATCGTATTCTGCATTTTCAGATAAATCGCCTTTGTCGCGAGCTTCTCCAATTTGTTTTGAGATGGCAGGACGTTGTACTCTTTCCAGTTCGTTTAATTCTTCAACCAACTTTTTGTATCCTTCGGCGGTCATATAATTTGTTGCCATAGCTTTGTCTCCTTTTTAGGTCTTTTTTTTAAGTATAAAACAAAAAAGAATTCCGACCATATCGCCGGAACTCTAATTATGATGTGTTATTTTATTTGCTTCGACAAATATACAAGCTTTTTTTAGTTCGAAGCCTATTTATTTTGTGTTTAATAGCATTTTTGGTGAAATATGTTTTCGTGAAAGCCGAAACTTGTACTTTGCTCGGTAAAAATACATATTGCTTTGTCACAAAATGCGTAATGCAGGTTTTTCTTTGCCGGTTATATAAAAAAACAATGGGTAACTTCACAGCCACCCATTGCACATTTTAACCTAAACCTTAACTATGAAAAATTTATCTGTTTGTTTACTCTGCAAATTTGAGAATAATTTTTGAAACGTGCAAGCAATTATGGAATATTTTTTCAAAAAACATCGAATTTATTTTTGAATGCAACTGATTTGTGTATTTAAATAATTCATTATAAGGTGTGTGTACTTAGTACAATAAGCGAGTTAAAAAATGTGAAAGAGCGTCGTTTTCGTAATTTGATTATAAGATGTACTTTTGTGCGACTAAAAAAATATCAAGATAAATGAAAACAAACGAACAATCTGTCGCTTCAACGGACTTTAAATCCGCTTTGAATGACAAGAAACTTTTTATCGAAACCTACGGTTGCCAAATGAATGTAGCCGATAGTGAAGTGGTGGCTTCTATTATGCAAATGGATGGTTTTGCCCTGACCGACAAAATTACTGAAGCGGATGCTATTTTTGTGAATACCTGTTCGATTCGGGATAATGCCGAGCAGAAAGTAATCAACCGGCTTAAGTATTTTGAAACACTGAAACGAAAAAACAAGAAACTGATAGTTGGCGTGGTTGGTTGTATGGCCGAACGGGTTAAAGATGAGTTGATAAACGATTATGGAGTGAATATCGTTGTTGGGCCAGATGCTTATATGGATATTCCGAATTTAATTGGAAGTGTGGAGCAAGGCAATAAGGCTATCAATGTTGATCTTTCCACTACCGAAACGTACAGCGAAGTTTTGCCAACACGAATAAGTAAATCCATTTCTGGTTTTATTTCAATTATGCGTGGCTGTAATAATTTTTGTTCATACTGCATTGTGCCTTATACCCGCGGCAGGGAACGCAGTCGTGATGTGGAAAGTATTTTGACTGAACTAAAAGATTTGCAAGCAAAAAATTATAAAGAAGTTACCTTGCTTGGTCAAAATGTGAACTCTTACCGTATTGAAAGAGAGGGCGAATTGATTGAGTTTCCCGACTTGTTGCGGATTGTTGCAGAAGCTGCTCCTGAAATGCGTTTCCGTTTCTCGACTTCACATCCAAAAGATATGAGTGATCGTACGCTTGAAACGATTGCGCAATATCCGAATTTATGCAAGTCTATTCATTTGCCGGTTCAGTCAGGAAGTAATAAAATATTAAAGTTGATGAACCGGAAATATACCCGCGAGTGGTATCTGGAGCGCATAGCAGCCATTCGTCGCATATTACCCGGAGCATCAATAAGCACTGACGTGTTTTGTGGATTTCATGGTGAAACGGAAGAAGATCATCAAGAGACGCTTTCCCTGTTGCGTGAAGTAAATTTTGATTTGGCATTCATGTTTAAATACTCCGAGCGTCCGGGTACGTTTGCTGCGAAGAATTTGCCGGACAATATTGCAGAAGAAGAAAAGTTGCGCAGATTAGCCGAAATTATTGATATTCAACGGGAGTTGGGCTTTCAGGCAAATCTTCGTGATGTAGGAAATACTTTTGAGGTACTGGTAGAGGGATTTTCAAAAAAATCAAAAGAGGAAATGTCCGGACGAACTTCGCAAAATAAAGTGGTTATTTTTCCCCGGTTGGGACGAAGGATTGGAGAGATTATTCAAGTTCGGATTTTGAGTGCAACCCCGGCGGCATTGATCGGTGAAGTGCTGGAGTGATCAGGGTGCATAAAAAAATCAGGTATTTTTTATCTTTACACAAGCCTTTGTGAAGCGTAACTTGTGGGAGGTAAACTATTAAAGAATTTTTTCCGTAATCCCTTGCAGCATTGAAATCAAAGTACTAATTTTGTGAAACTTTTCAGAAAATGAAGTGTATTTTCTAATTCACTAATTTAGAGTAAATTAAATTTTGTCGAACTACTAAATATTACAAACTAAAACAAAAATCTATGTGGTTAATTGATTCCTCTATTGGGCGAAAGCTTATTATGAGTATTTCGGGGGTATTCCTCGTGTTGTTTTTATTGTTTCACAGCTGCATGAATATCGTGGTGATTATCTCACCTGCAGGATATAATGCAATTTGTGGATTTCTGGGAGCTAACTGGTACGCTTT
>Ga0318567_10000073_pt1 | contig 45531 bp, 31 predicted proteins | sample GRESIP088b5f20_FD_203691 | JGI IMG/M metagenome (GOLD analysis project Ga0318567, IMG submission 203691) | Tropical soil microbial communities from Luquillo Experimental Forest, Puerto Rico - GRE.SIPMG.088b5f20 | ecosystem: Environmental > Terrestrial > Soil > Tropical forest > Bulk soil...
TATAATGATTGGCTGATTAAAGAAAAGAATTATTCTTATTAAGTCTTACTCGACACTAAAACTTTGAAATACAACACCTTAAGAAGGGCAAAAAAGGACAAAAAAGGACAGTCCTTTTTTGTCCTTTCGTATTATTGCACCCTCCTCTACTTTTGCAGTATGCTTTTAAATCCTACGACCGTAAACGTTTGAGATAATTGCATACGCTTGCAAAGGGGCTGTTTTACGGCTACCCCCTGAGCGGCAAAATTTTAAAATTCTACTAAAATGAATTTGAAGGAAATTTTGCAAGAATCAGGTAATGTAACGATTGCCGTTTCTTTAGTCGATTTAAAACAATTTGCTGTAGACATTATCGAATCTACAAAAAAGGAACTTGAAGATGTTGTTATTGCCGACAAAGCTGAAACCTACCCAAGCCCAAAGCGGGTTTGTGAGATTCTTGATGTCGATGCGTCCACTCTTTGGAGATGGAACAAGCGTGGTTATTTATGCCCTGTCGAAGTCGGAGGAAAAAGGCGGTACAAAATGTCTGAGGTAAATGCAATTCTTAACGGTGGGAGGGCAAAGAAATGAGATACGATGAAGATTATTTAAACGACCAGTTTGAAAAATTACTGGCTAAGATAGATTCTCATTACGCCAGATTTACAAATCAGATTGAATTTGCTGACGATCCAATAATTGAGAATTCAAGGTTTATTGAGTTGATGGGTATTAGTACGAAAACTGCTCAGACATGGCGCGACCAGGGAGTGGTTTCTTACTCGAAAATTCAAGGCAAAATATTTTATCGGAAATCCGATATTTTAGAACTGTTCAACAAATACCATGTAAAATCTTCTAAATCCGAATAGCTATGAATGAGAAAAATAATGCCCCCTCGGATTTTGCAGAATCCGAAGAGGCAAACAATAAGAACCAGAACAAAAATACCAATTTCATAAAAGAATTACAATCTGAAATTCAGGATATTGAAAAGAGTTTTGAAGAAAATAAAACAGATTCTCAAAATGAAATAGGTCTTTTTAAAGTCCAAACTGCTAACGATTGGATTGAACAGGCTAAAGCCCGTCCAATTCCCAAAATGCTTTTCAGTGAATTTTGGCACGAGGGCGAAGTCAGTATTCTATTTGCCGATACCAATTTAGGTAAATCAATTTTAGCCGTTCAAATTGCAGACAGTATCTCTCAGGGAATTCCCGTCCCGGGTTTTAAATGTGAAGCACAAACTCAGAAAGTACTTTATTTTGACTTTGAGCTTACCGACAAACAGTTTCAAAACAGATATTCTATTGAATACGAGAATCCTTATCGCTTCAACGATAATCTTTTTAGGGTTGAAATTAATCCCGAAAGTGATATTCCAGAGAATACAACTTTTGAAGATTTTTTGAATAAATCCATTGAAAGTGCTATAATCAAGACCGGTGCAAAATGTTTAGTGATTGACAATCTCACCTATTTGCGTTCGGAGACCGAGAAGGCAAAAGATGCATTGCCATTGATGAAGCAGTTGAAAGCATTGAAAAACAAATACAATCTTTCTTTGCTCATTTTGGCTCATACACCAAAAAGAGACCTGTCGAAACCAATAACCAGAAATGATTTACAAGGGAGCAAAATGCTTATAAACTTTTGTGATAGTTGCTTTTCTATTGGCGAAAGTTTTACGGATAAAAGCATTCGTTATCTCAAAATGATTAAAGCACGTAATACAGAAATCATTTATGATGCTGAAAACGTAATCGAATGTCATATCTGCAAGCCGGGTAACTTTTTGAAATTTGATTTTTTAAACTTTGGAAGGGAATCTTCTCACTTGAAAGTTGTGAGTGATAAAGACAAGGATGAGTTAGAAAATCAAATTCTTAATTTAATGCAAACTGAACCTGAGATTTCAGCCTACGCCATTGCCAAAAAACTTTGTCAGGACGAATCAAAATTCCCAAGTCTCAAAGTCAAGGTTACCCGCATTGTCAATAAACATAGTCAGAAGAAGTAAACTTGGTAACAAATGGTAACATTAGTAACACCTGTTACTAATGTTACTACCTGTTACTAATAACACCCAAAATTATGTACGCTCAACCATACCTCCAAAAATATAAAGGCATTTCCACACGGCACACCTGCCCGGAATGTGGCGTAAAGCAAAGTTTCACGCTTTATTTAGATGGTAACACCAACGAACCAATTCACCGAACCGTTGGCAAATGTAACCGTGAATCTAAATGTGGTTACCATTACACACCCAAACAATTTTTCATTGATAATCCGTCAGATCGTAGAGACGCTATGCATAGCGTCTCAAATAAAACAATTCAATACCCAAAACCTACTGAACCACCATACCCAATTGGAATAATCCCGTTCTCCTACGTCGAACGTTCAGCCAGCTACCAAAGCAACTTTGTACGCTTTCTTTGTGAGTTCCTCACCACAGAACAAATATCTTCCATTGGCGATAAATACGCCATTGGAGCAACCAAAAACAAAGAAATAATCTATTGGCAAATAGATAGTAAAGGCAAAGTCAGAACAGGGAAAATCATGCAATACGATCCCCTTACAGGCAAACGTATTAAGCATGAATCGGGAGCAATTGACTGGATACATAACAAACTTAAAAAGTCAAACACATTGCCAGAAGATTATAATCTACAGCAATGTTTCTTTGGCGAACACTTGCTAACTTTACACCCGGAAGCCACTGTTTGTATTGTCGAAAGTGAAAAATCAGCACTCATTGCAGCAGCGATTTTCTCCGAGCAGCTTTGGCTTGCTACCGGAGGTATAGGCAATCTTTCTATTGAAAAATGCCAGGCATTGAAAGGTAGAAAAGTTATACTTTTCCCCGACTTAAACGCTTTTGATAAATGGTCAGACAAAGCCAAAGAAATTCAGAAACAGTGCTATTGCACCGTTTCAATTTCCTCTCTGTTGGAAACAAACGCAACCCCTTTCGCTAAAGCTCAGGGGCTTGATATTGCTGATTTTATGATCAATCAGCTAAAAAACAAACAGGATGTAACAATTACAGATACTGAGAAGGTTCAAAGTCGTTTTACTTCTGAACTTCAATCAATGATTGAAGTAAACCCAATAATTCTTAAACTAATTAATACCCTTGAACTGATTGAAGAATGATAAGTTTACATTTTTTCATACCTTTGCATTTATTCTTTTTTAAAACAAAATTATTCTAAATGGGACGTTCCACAGTACATTACGCCGACAACAAAACCAATAACGCTTTAAAACAACTTCATAATAAATTACGTCCTGCCGGAACTCCTGTTCAACGTGTCGAATATATTATCGAACTCTTATTGCTTCGCATTTTTGAGGCTAAACTCAAAAAAGACGATGAGTTCAAGCAGCTTCGCAAACTTTTCACTCCCGACTATCGTTGGCAGAACCCTAAAACAGGAAAAGAAGAGTCAAACGAAAACCGCCTTTTCTCTTACCTTTCAACTGTTTCAAACGAACAGATAATTTCAGAACTTAACGATAATTTCTTTCCGTTCTATTCTACAATATTGCAAAATGCCCGTCAGGTATATACTGCCAATCTCCCACAAAAAGTGCAGGATCAATTGGTACTTATCGAAGAAGTTTTCAGCAACTCAAACTTCACAAACAATGTCAACAGTGGCAATTTGGGCGAGGTAATCAGTATCGTTACAAATGATATTGACGAAGACCGTTTATTGAAAACCGACCTTTTGGGCGACGCTATTGAGTCTGCACTAAGCGAAACAGGAGGAACAAAAGATATTGGTTTATACCGAACCCCCGACCATGTACGCCAGTTTATGACGGCTCTGGTTGAGCCAACATTTGCCGATACTATATTTGACCCCGCTTGTGGTACAGGTGGTTTTCTTTTTGATGCTTTTGAATTTGTGATGCGTCGCATTGATGATAGCCAAAAATGGCCGGGAGCTAAAGCACATAAAGAACTATCAAAATGGTTAAATGACTATTTCAAGAATAATCAGTTGGAATTTCCAAGCATTGAGCAAACAACGCAATTCTACCGTGGCGGTGTAACAGGCATTGAGTACCTTGGCGTTATTCGCAAAATGGCGGCTATCAATTTCTATATTCGTGGCTTAAACCCTGCAAATATAGAACAGGGAGACTCATTGCAAAAATACAATCCGGTTACTGAACTCGAAAGCAAATCGGTTATTCTTGCAAATCCTCCCTTTGGAGCTCAGCGAGACCAGGATGCATACCCCGATGTGTGGAGTGAATATTCCAAAGAATCGGAAACAACCATTTTATTTGTCAAATTGATGTTTGAACATTTGAAATTGGGTGGACGATGTGCAGTAGTTGTTTCAGAAGGTTTTCACACATGGGATCAATTTAGCGCAAAAGCCTTGCGCAAAATGTTGTTGGACGAAGCCCAACTCAAAGCGGTTATTTCTCTACCACAAGGCCTGTTTGTCAGCAAAAGCGGACAAGGTCCTAAAACTTCTATACTTCTGTTTGAAAAAGGAGGTAAAACCGACTGGACTTGGTTTTACAAAGTAACCAACGATGGGTATTCCATGGGTACCAACCGCAAAGAACAAGCCGGATGCCAATTGGTTGAATGTCTCGACTTGTTTCACAACTATGTGAAGAATGGTATTCAACCACCTGAATCAAAGAATCAGTTTTGTATTCCTGTCGAATGGATTAAAGCATTAGACCCTCGTATCAAAGATAAAATTCGTACCGAAACCCGTGCCGAATTACTGTTGAAAGGTGAAATAGAGCGGAAAAAGAAAATCAAGGATTTAGACCAGAAAATCAAATCAAAAAAGATTACCGAAGCCGACAAACAAATGGAATTGAAAGTTTTCGACCAAATGCTCGAAAACCGTATTCAGAACGAAATAGCCAAACGCATAGATAAGGCGCACAACTATTCATTCAATATGGCAAACTACCGTAGCTCATTAAGTGATAGCCAACTGTCTGAATGGGCGGAAGCTATATCGCATATTGAGCCGAACGGTGCAACAACTCTGGATGAAATATACCGCAAACTGAGCACCAGCAAACCCGATAAAATTCTTCCTTATCTGGTAAAGCTTAATCCGGTGAATGCCCTCGAAGCTGACATTGCACGCGAGTATATCAACAATGTGGATGAAAATCTGGTGGCAGAGCATAATGAGATATACACCATTAAGTCAGTTTTGAAAAGTGGTGCAAAATATCCAATTGTAAAACTTAAAGACTATCTCATTCTAAACGAGAATAAAATAAAGCCTGCAAAAACGCCTGACGTAAATTATAAAGTTCTGGGTGTTAGTAATGAAATTGGGGTATTTAGGAATGAAAAACTTCAGGCTGAAGAAACCTCTCAAAGTTATTTTATTGTAAAGCAAAATGAATTTTGCTACAATCCTTACAGAATAAATGTAGGCAGTATTGGACTTAATAAGTTTGATTATGAAAACCAGATAATTAGCGGAGCGTATATTGTTTTTGGGTGCAAGGAAGATGAATTGAACCCACTTTATTTAAATGCACTTTTTCAAAGCAAAGGTTTTCTTGATTATGTCAACGACAAAGCCAATGGCGGTGTGAGGATGAACTTCAAGTTTGAAGATATGGAGGCTTGGGAAATTCCTTTACCAAATATTGATGAACAAACCGAAATAGTTTCTAAAATTGAGAAACAAAAGGCGGTTATAGAAGGAATTGATATGATACAGAAAAACTGGTCTATTGACGACTATTTAGATTTCTCAGCAGGAACAATGGCGTTTGATAAAATAGCCAAGGTCGATGCGACTATTATTAAAGATGAAAAATTAAATGAAAAAGGTGACTGTATTTATGTTGGTGGTGAAAATATAGAAAAAGGAACTGGACGTTTGTCCAATCTTAAATCATTAAAAGAATCGGGAATTGTAGGGCCTTCGTATATGTTTGGGAAGAATCAAATTGTTTATAGTAAAGTTCGTCCGAACTTACAAAAATGTTTTTACTCCACATTTGAAGGACTATGTAGCTCTGACATTTATCCCCTATCTATAATTAACTCAGAAGTCATTCCAGAATATTTTGCAAAAATACTGCAGTCAAAATACTTTGCAAGTAAAACACAGATTTTTCAAGATAGAGCTGGTATGCCAAAAGTCAACAGAGATCAACTTGCAACGATAAATATCCCAATTCCTGAAAAAGAAAAACAAATTGATATTATTGGCAATATAAATCACCAACTGACTATATTAGAGAACTTGAGTCACATGAAATCCGACGCACAACGCAATATAAACAAATTATTAGCGGATGTTTGGGGAGTGGAATATATTGAAACAAAAACAGAGGAGGTAGTAGATGACTAAAAAAATCAACGAAGCAACTTCAACCGACTTGCCCATAATACAAACACTGGTCAATGAGTATGGCTGGAAGGTGGGCGATACACTGTTGTATCAGCAAATTTATGATATTCCCGAAAATCTCAGGAAAGATTATCCTCAGTACAAAAACATTCGTCCCGACATAGTGTTGCAGGACTACAATGGTGATATATTGGCGGTTATAGAAAATAATTTAGACCGTGAACGCAAAGATTTTCTAAAACTCCGCACCATAGTTTATCAGGTACTCAAACCTCGTTTCCTTTACGCTTGTAGTGCAGAGTCTGTATGGTTTTACGATACCGCTTGGCGGGGCTTGGATGCAGGTGATTTCAAGCAGGTTACAGGCTTCATGCCTTTAGAGGAGATGAAGCGCAAAGTAGAGCAACAAAGAAAGATTGCCACCAATCGCGAAATAACCATTGATACAACCATTGCCGGAGGCTACGACCCCACAGTTGGCAAAGAACGATACTATCAGTTACAATGTGTCCGCACGGTGATTGAAAACTACAAAGCAAGCAAACAAAAAATGCTTGTTCACATGGCAACGGGATTGGGAAAAACCCGTACAGCCGTTGCTTTAGTAAAAGCATTATTAAGCAGCGGATTAGCCAAACGTATTCTTTTCGTGGTGGATAGACGTATGCTTGCCAAACAGTCCGTTGACGATGGATTCTCGCTTATCTCCAAAGATTACACCTCGGTCTGGCTAACCACCTCCAATTTTCGCTCCCGCAAAAACGCTTCTATTCATGCGGTGGTTATTGATACGCTCGAAATTATTCATAGCGAACTTCCTTCCAATTTCTACGATTTAATTATTGTGGACGAGTGCCACCGCAGTATCAATGTGAATCGTAAACTGATTTTCGATCATTTTCTTTGCCCCCGTGTGGGGCTTACTGCCACACCTCGTTCAGCAGTTGCCAAAGATGGTCACCAGGTGGCTGATGAAGATTTGGCTATCTTAGATACATACAAACTGTTTGGATGCGAAACAGGTGAGCCCGATTTCCAGTTTGATATGGCACGGGGAATTGACGAAGGCTTTTTAGCTCCATACAAACCCATTGAAATAAAATCGGCACTGATTGCCGAAGCTGAAAAAGAAGGTATCACCTTCGACCACGTACTCGATCCGCAGGAAAAATACATTATTCAATTGGGCGAAGATAAAAAGCTCAAATTGGAACAGCTTAACCGTAGGTATATTTCCGAAGAAAACTGTTTGCGCATTGCCGAAGAACTAAAAAAACACACCCAATATGGTGAGAAAGTAATTCTTTTTGGCGTTAGTCAGGCACATTGTATCGAGCTGGCAAAAGCAGTAAACAAAGTCTTTGATAATGATAATGCCGACAAACCCTATTATGCCGAAGCGGTTATTTCTGAGAATAGCGAGCTAAACGAAACCCTGAAAGCTTGGTTCAAAAAACCATATCAAAAACCTTATGTGGTTACTTCGGTGGATATTCTGAGTACCGGTGTTGATATCCCATGCGTCCGATACATTGCTTTTGCAGCATTGACAAACTCTGTAGGTCAATATATTCAAATGATTGGTAGAGGCACTCGCTTAGACCCCAAAACAGGCAAATTCAGCTTTCAGGTACTCGACTTCGTCGGGCTGTGTCAACGAATGGAAGACAACGGCAAGGGAACACTAAAAGAGAATAAAAAAATAACCAAAGGGCTTCAAATGCCCCTTACTGTAGCTCCTCCGGTTGTAAAACCCAAAGGCGACTATTTCCTTATCGATAATATTGATCCCAAAGACCTGATTCAACGTATTGAGATTCATGGTGATAATATCAAAATAAAAGACAATATCCCCATTGAAGAAGCGAAGCGTATTTTTGAAGAAGAACTCAAAAATACGCAAGAACCTGAAATAGCCGCTATCAAACAAAAAGCAGTTCAAAAAGACTATCAACCCACCGATGAAGAAATTGAACGGTTACTTCATTGGCTGAAAAGCCCGAATACCTTCTTAGATGAAGGTCATTTGCAAAAAATGTACGATTACCCGCAAGGTTCAATCTGGGATTTTATGCTTCATGCAATGGGAATGAAGAAAATCCCTACTCCCAAAGAACGCATTGACAAAAGCTATGAATCCTATTTACATACCTATGATTTTAATGATGAGCAAATTGCCGTGCTCAAAAAAATAAAAGACGTTTTCATTTCCAATTTATCTATAAACAAAGACTTGACTGCGAGAGATATATTTGGCAATCCAATATACGAACGGCTAATAGGTTCTTACGAATCAATCAATAATAAATTCAACGGAAAGTTTGATACCATTCTTTCCGACATGAGACATACATTCTTTTATAAAACAACCCATTAATTCAATACCTTTATGCAGCAATCACGAAAAGTCTTCAGTTCCTTAGTCGATTTTCAGGGGGCACCCAATTTTGAAAGTATTTTATTGAGCCCAAATTTAAGACAATACGTTTTGCCTTATAAAAATAAACAAATTGAACTTTCGCACGTAACCGATGAAGGCGATTACATTACGGGGCTTTTTGTCACTACTCAAACAAAGGATATTGCCCCTATTCATTTACCGGGTGATGAAGAAGACTATTCCGCTGTACCAATCGAAAACGGCAAAGGATTTGCTTATCCAAATGTCATACTGTATATCAAATCATTAAGGGTGTTGCTTTGGGAGGTTAATCGTAATGGTTTATTGGAATCAGGCATTGAATATTACTTTAATACCGTTTCCGAGCTACTCTTCAATGCTTCGTTTGAAATATCGATTGCTCCAATTATGAATCTTGAAGCAAGCACAAGACTCAATAGACTTTTCGAAATGGACTCAATTGAACTGCAAATTGCTCAACCGTTGACATTTTTAAGAGGTGAAGCAGGTCGAGAAGGTGCTATGAATGATATTTCAAGAGTAGTGAACGAGACAAATGCAACACAAAGTGTTTCTATCAAATTGGTGGCAGACAAAACTGGACTAAACAAACTAAATCCTGTTGGTATTCGCAATATCGTACGGGATTTTCTAAGACTTCCCCATATTGATCATGGTAGAGTCAAAAACAAATTAGTGATAGTTGGTAAATCTGGAGATGATGATAGTATTGTTGAGGAAACGATAAATTTTGTGGCAGATAGGCTGGAAAAGAGTTTCAAGATAACGAAATTAGAAATAGCTCCTCATATTCAGATCAATGAAAGAAAAGAGGGAATTAGATTGGTTTATCTTGAATCTGTCCATTTAATACGTAGTCTAATTTGAATTGGCCAGTAAAAAAAAGACCCTGACAAATCGAATTGTAACTAACAGATTATAGGTAAAAGTGAAACCGAAGCTATAATAAATGATGAGCTTAATGGTCTTAATGAGTTGTAAATCTTTGACAAGCAAGATTAGAATTGCAAAAGCAATAACAACAAAAGTACTATAAACTGCTTTTTTACTAAATAGGATGAGGTCTTTAAATCTTCCAAACTCCTTGAGTGTATCAACTAACTTATTGTTCATTTGAAGAATCAAAGCCAATACAGCCAACAAAAAACCAAATAAGGTAGCCTCAATTGTTATGATTTGGGTTAGCACACTATCAACAAGTAATTTGTGCACAATAGCCCGGAAAGTCGGGAAATTCGACAACCAAAATATCACAATCAAAATCACCCCGATTGAAACGACAAACGGATAATAATACTCAATATGTTTTTTCGTGATTTTCATGTCGAATTGTTTCGTTGCAAAGATAAACGTATTTTTGGAAATACTATTCGGTAATTTCAATCCAAAAGAGTAACTTTGAATGTAAATCTGATCTTCAATACAGAATTGTGTATAAAATATTATAAAACATAGAGAGAAACAAGAAAAAAATAAACCTACAAGTTGATTTTATGGAAATAATACCTATCTTTGCACCTCATTTGTATGCAATTTCTTATCCAGAAACGTATGATGCCGTTTGGAATGAGGAAGTTTGCTCGTTTTTTAATGAGGAAGAGATAGGTAATACCGATGAATTTCAAAGAGTTTTTAGTCTTTGGTCAAACCCATTGTATTTAGACAACTTTTTCTTTGACAATCAAGATTATTTATCACACCCATATTGGTTAAATAAATCTTTTCCAATTAGCGATTTACCTAAAATCACAAGAGAGATTTCGATTAAGTTTGAAAAGGAACTCAAAAAAAATAAATTCATTGAATCAAAGTTTAAACCTCTTGATGATAACGATACAAAATTCATTGAGCTTTCAAAGGCTAAAGCAAAAAGGAATTGGTTGCGACTTTATGCGATAAAAATTTCTGATAACAGATTCCTAATAACCGGTGGTGCTATAAAGCTTACCTACGAAATGAAAGATCACAAGTCCACGTCTGATGAATTAAAAAAATTAGAAAAAGTAAAAAACTACTTAGTAGAACTCGGTGTTATAGATGGTGACAGTTTTGATGATGCACTCTACGAAATAACATTATAATTATGAAGGCAAACACTGAAAAATTTGATGCTCTTGTTAGTAATAAAACTTCAGGTTGGCATAAAGATGCCAATGAACGTATCGCTAACAAAGCTTGGCAAGATAAAGCGTTTGATATCGCTTTGAAAGTAATCCGCCATATGCGCTCAAATAAAGTTTCGCAGGTAACTTTAGCCAAAGATATGGGGGTAACTCCGCAATACATAAACAAAATTCTTCAAGGTAAAGAAAATATGACCCTTGAAACAATTTGTAGGATTGAATCAGCTTTAGGTATAAATCTTATTGAAGTTGCATATTCCAGCACAGAGACTTATGAATTTGAGGTCAAAAATTCTATTTTCATAAACCTGTTATCAGCAAAAAGTGTTGTAAAAGAATCTATCAATTGGAATTCAACAGATTATCAACAAGCAGTATATTGCCAACAAAAAGTAGCATAATGAGCGTAAATGATATTTCATTTAAACTGCACGCAATAAAAACAGAGCAGTTTGCAATTATAGAAGACACTTATAATGAATCTGACGCAGTTCAACTTCAGTCAAATTATCGCTTTGGTTCAGTCGTTTCCGACCAATTAGTTGCTGTTTTGGTGAATTACAGATTTAAGTCTCCCAAGGGAGTATTTCTGACAATTGAAGTAAGTTGTTTGTTTAATATCAAACCAGATTCATGGGAAACAATTTATAATGTTGAAAAATCTGAATTGATTCTCCCCAAAGCGATTGCTACTCATTTATTGGTACTCACTATTGGTACTGCTCGTGGTGTGCTTCACGCTAAAACGGAAAATACTCAATACAATCGCTTTGTTTTGCCAACTTTAAATGTTAGTGAGAGTATAAAAGAAGATGTGGTTATTTCGTAAAAAAACTAAGATTGAAATGTAATAAAAAATTAAGCTGACCTCAGTAGGTTGGCTTTTTTTTATTCCCATACGTACATATTTTGACTAAATAAGTACTTGATGGAGATGTCATAACCTGTTGAATTGTGTTTAATAAAAAACAATTTGAATGTATTTTTGTTACATTATTGCGTATAATAAAAAATATAATTACTTTTGTAACAAGTTCGCTCAGACCACAAATACAATACAAACACTTAATAATCAATGTTATGATTCCTGAAAACATTCGTTCTTTACGTAAAAAACTTGGTTACACTCAAGAACAAATAGCGGAATACCTTGACATTTCTACTGCTGCTGTAACTCAATACGAAACTGGCACCAGAGTAGTTCCGGCTGCTACTGTTAGTAAATTAGCTCTACTTTTCAATGTGGAAGAGTTTGAGCTTTATCAGGATGAACCTCAGCAACAACAACTACTTTCAGCTTTTGCATTTAGAGCAGATGAGCTTCAACCGCAAGATTTAAAGTCTATTTCAGAGTTTAAAAAAATCGTGCTGAATTATTTCCACCTTTCTAATGAATTGGTTAATAATGATTGAAAAAGGAGCAAATAAGAGATTAGAACTTTCTGCACAAGATTTCAGACAAAAAAATGGTTTAAGTTTTACCGAGCCATTAAAGCTGAAAAGTTTGTTGCAAAAAACAAACGTTCTCACTATTTATAAACCTCTTAGTCCAAAGTTTTCAGGGATGTCAATTAAAATTGAGTTGCCCGAAAAAACATATAGGTTTATGCTTATAAATAGTGAACACCCTGTTGGTAAGCAGCACTTTACTATCTGCCATGAACTATATCACCTTTATTATCAAAAAGACTTTAAAGCAGCAATTAGTTGTACAGGGCTTTTTGACAAAAAAGGTAATCCCGAAGAATATAATGCTGATATTTTTGCAAGCTATTTGCTTCTTCCCGAAAGTGGTATTTGGGAAATGATCCCTGAAGAAGAACGAGTTAAAAACAAAATTAAAATTGGCACTGTATTGACTATAGAGCAGTATTATGGCTCTTCGCACACAGCATTGCTTTTTCGTCTATTAAATATGAATTTGATAGACTTAAAACATAAAGATGAGCTTACTGTAGGCATTATGGCTAATGCGCGTAAGTTTGGGTATAGTACAACACTCTACGAAAAAGACAATGAAAATGAAGTTATTGGTGACTATGGCATGTTGGCATATAAAGCCTGGGAAGAAGGAATAGTTTCTGAAAGTGCATTTTTCAGCCTTTTACAAGATCTTGGGGTTGATATTTCAAAATTTGATGAGGAGCAACCTAATGGAGAATTCTGAACCAGCCCATAAGATCATACTTCTTGATTGTGATTTAATTTCACATTTTATTGCCAATTCAGCGATAAATGATTTGCCGCGAATTTTAGACCCGCATGAATGTGTTGTACTTGATTACGTGTATTCTGAAGTAGCGGCAAGGCCAATGAGATTAGCCTTCTTGCAACCGTTAATAAATTCAGGAAGTATAAAGAAAATGGATTTCCCCGAAGATGTTGAAATTAACAAGGAGTTTGCTCGCATTAAGAGCAAAAAACCTATTATTGGAGATGGCGAAAGAGCATGTATGGCTGTGGCAAGATTCACTCAGGATGTTGTTGCAAGTAGTAATTTCAGAGACATTGCGCCTTATTGTACTGAACATAAGATTTTATACTTAGGCACTCTTGATATTCTTTCCGTTGCAGTTGCTAAAGGTATATATAATGAGAAGCAATGTGATGATTTTATAACAACAGCTATCAAGTATAACAAAGCCAAGTTTCCACCAGGTGTAACGGCTATGAGATACTACACTCCTAAAGACTTGTCATTTCTATAATTCATTTACCTAATGTCCTGCCCACGCAGGTTTAAACCGAATAGGTAAAGCGGTCTTCGTCATTCCGCCACTTTGTTCACAAAAACATAGCCCCAAGGGTAAAACAAGCAGCCTAAAAAAAATCTCCAGACTTCGCTATACTTCAGCTTGTATTTTTTTGGCTGCCCTTGTGGCTAACGCTTCCACACTCATTCCTGCGCTCCGGTAGGTGCTCGTCATGGCGTGTTAGCTTGTTTAGTTCACCACGTTCTGTCATTCCTCAGTCATGGTTGCACCTGCCCCCTAAAGCCCCAATAAGGTATTCGCTAAAGCTCATGGTGTTTTTTAGTAGGGGTCAGCCACCATTTAGAGTTTTGCTCGCCTGCGGTCGCTCGTGCTGTTATGGTTTGTCACATTTTTTGCAACTCACTTATCCATGTTGGCATAGCCGCGTTCGTTCAGTCTATTCGTTCATTTTATTCTCTACCCTCCTTCACTCACACCGCTATTGCCAACCCCAAGCAAGAGCTGTCATTCATTCGCTCATTTCGTTCCATTCCGCTACTTTCACTTTCAGGGGTCTATGTCTTTTCCAACGCTATTACCCATGTGGTTGCAGCATTGTTCCGTTTCACTCCACATAGCTTCACCACCGCACACATAAACCCTTTCCGTTCATTCGCTTCAATACACTCTATTCGTTCATTACTTTCAGCCCTTGCCTTTTCCAACGCACCGTTCGGGCAAAAAAAATGCGCCAAACCAGCTGCCGGCAGCACCCGTCCACCGCGCTCCGCGCTTCCTGTGTACGGGGCACTCGCTCCACTCGCAGCGGCTCGCACACAACGCATAGGCTGAATACTTCGTTCCGTTTCTCTCCACTCGCATTTCAGCCTTGCTATCCACGCTGGCTCAAGGCTGTTTTTACTATTCGGTTTAAACCTGCTTCTCCCACGCCAAACCCCGACCACCCACCCCTAATATAAATGCAGTTGATATATTGAAAATACGAAATACAGGAGTATGTATGACGACAAAAAAAATGTTCACAAAGATAACAGCAATAAAATGAGTCAGTAAAGGTCGGGCACTTCGTGTTTTTGTCACAATCTCCACACCTCCCTTTGGTCGGGTAGTATTCTGCCAAAAAACCTTGACAGCCTCAACGCTTCGTTTCTCTTCGCTTTTTCTTGCAGTAAGAGGTGGTTTACATTTTCTTTTTCCCCTTAGTCCGTTTTTGTGAAAGCTGACGGATAGAGCAAAAGATATAGTGTTCAACCTTTTAATCCTTTGGCTTATGTGTACCTTTATTTTGAAGTCTTACAATCCCAAAGAAGAAATCAGAAATCCTCATTTCTTTATTTTAAACAAAGGAAATAACAGTGGAAAACCGCTTATTTCACCCTGTCCGAATTGCTTCTCAATCCAATTCACCTACAACCAGGATAAAGAGCAGGTTTTCTGGCTGCTTTTCTGCCTTTGGCAGTCAAACGCCTTTTATCCTTTTTTGCGTGGTTCAGTTATTCCCTTTGTTGTGATGCGTGATATGAAATTATGTATCATTGATAATCTGAACAAGGCAGCCAACAATCCTGGGCAGTTTCAAAAAATGGTTGAATCCTTTCAGGCTATAAACAAAGTCGAAAACCAGCTAAAACAAAATTTAAAGGCCATTGGAAAAGCCAAAAGAATGCTCCTGTTTCAATTCATTCAATAGGGCAGGGCAAGACATAGATAAGCCCACCATAAGTCTACCATAAGCCCACTCAATAGACAAAATCTATGTTTAGTGGGTGGGCATAAAAAAAGCCCCGCTTTTCAGCGGAGCTTAATTTTAATTTACGTGAATAGATCAAAATACATTTTTGATTTTCATGCTGTTTCCAACCGAAAATACATAGTATTCGGTTCCGGCTTTTTGGTAGAACTCAATACCAACACAACTCAACAAACTTACATTTTCGGTCATGGTAGTAGTTTCGGTCAGTGCGCTTACTACCGAAATTTCAGAATTTTCACCTGGTGCAATTTCAATGTATTCAGAATACGTTACTTTTGAAAGTTCATTCAAAGCCGGTTCAATGGGTTCGTAAATCTTTGTCAACGAATTATAAGCATAATCCGAAATAACAGAGATTGAATTCACGAAACGGAAATGAGTTGCACCTGCAGGAACTTTGAGTTGTTCCAGTGGTTTGAACGCTTCTACTGTAAGTGTAACGCTGTTTCTTGCTTCATTGGCTACAGTTTCAAACTTTCCTGAGAAAGAACCTTCAACAGTGTTGTTTCGGTTGAAATTCAACCCGATCAAGTGTTGTGGTACGGCTGTAATCAAAATAGCACGAACACCACGAGCCTCCGATTGATCTTCAAGATTGATTTTTTTAATGATACCTGTCAAACGCCCGGTAAATTGCGGGTCGCTCATTTGTTTCATTAATTGTGCCTGTCCTGCACGAATTGATTTGCCTACTGTTGCACAGCCTGCAAATTCGTTCATGTTTTCACGAGTTCTCACGAACGAAGCTCCGTTCTTGATTTGTTCCGCAGTAGCTCCACCGTTCAATCCGGCGAAGTGTCCGCTCATTCCTTTGATTTTAAAGTGACGAATGTCCCCAATCGTTCCTTTGTACTTTACGTGTCCAAGTTGCCTGGCCATGATAATTATACTTTACTATAATTCGACGTTGAATTATATCTGTAAAAATAATTCTATTCAAATAGTACGTCAATAGGAAATAAGATGTAAGTCAGCGTATTATAATGTATTTGGGCATTTAGATTAGAGTATTAGTAGATTTCATTCTCAGAATTTGAAATTATTCAATGAAATTGAAAATCATTGAATTCATTGATATTGATTCAATGTAAGTGCAGGTATATGAAACCTAATGAAATAAATTGCATGTTGAGCAAATGTTGTGCAAATAATGTAAAACAAAAAGCTCAATCGTTGAGAATCAACTGATTGAGCTTTTTTGGGTACCCAGAGCCGGGATCGAACCGGCATGGAAGTGAATCCACTGGTGTTTGAGACCAGCGCGTCTACCAATTCCGCCATCTGGGCGATTGCGGTGCAAAAGTAAGGTATTTTTTTGAACTGGCAAACTGTTTTTTCACTTTCAATTTAAAATTCAAGTAGTTCTAGTTTCAAATTATTGAAGTAGAATATAATACCAAAACTTGATCGTCAAATATATTTTGATTTAATTTTATTCTTACACCGAAAATCAGCCTTGAGCGTCTTAATTTCCTCGTTTCTTTGCCACGAAATCATTCCTTTTCCCCTCAAAAATGTCGTAACGGCAGTACCAGCAATCAAGGGATCCATTTAAAAGACGAATACGCTCCGTTGGTTTCAGCCCAATTTTATCCAGACATTCTTCGTGCGAACTGATAACCCAAACTGTGCTTCCTGTAAATTTATGTTTCACAGTTGTCCCTAGCGAAGCATAGAGTCCGTAAATATCATCAGAAGTGATACGCTCTCCATAAGGCGGATTGGTTACAATCATACAGTTTTCAGCAGGTGCTTCAAGCTTTTGGACAGGCATAACTTGCAGGTCGATGTATTTGCTCAATCCTGTACTTTTCACATTCTGTTCGGCAATCTTGATAGCCCGTGGAGAATTGTCGGAACCGTAAATTTTAAAGTTGAACGGACGTTCATAAGAATCGTCGTTATATAAGTTATCAAAAAGCTCCTCGTCAAAATCGGCCCAGCGTTCAAATGCAAAAGATGAGCGGTAAATTCCTGGTGGGATGTTTAGTGCAATCAAAGCTGCTTCTATTAAAAGTGTTCCTGAGCCACACATAGGATCAACAAAGTTTGATTGCCCGTTCCAATCGGCCATAAGAAGCATTCCGGCTGCCAGAGCTTCATTAAGCGGGGCTTCAGTTTGAGCTACACGATAACCGCGCTTGTGGAGCGATTCCCCTGAGCTGTCCAATGACAATGTACAATGTTTATCCGCAATATGGATATTGATCAAAATTTGCGCACCATCTAAACGCACCGACGGCCTACGTTCATAGCGCTCAGTAAACCAATCGGCAATAGCATCCTTTACGCGGTAAGTCACAAATTTGGAATGACGGAATTCTTCTGAAAAAACAGTTGAGTCGATTGCGAAAGTACTTTCGACAGTCATGTAGTCACTCCAGTTTATCTTTTTTACCTGTTCATAGACTTCATCTGGATTTGAAGCATCGAAAGATAAAATTGGTTTCAATATCCGCGAGGCTGTCCGGCAGCATAAATTGGCTTTATACATTAACGCCTTATCACCGGTAAAACTAACTGCCCTTCGCTGAAGTTGTACATTGTTGGCACCGATGTTTACTAATTCGGTAGCTAATACTTCTTCCAATCCACGAAAGGTTTTTGCTAACATTTCAAATTCCATATAATTCTATTGTCTGATATCTATTGATAATTTTTATTTGATTTTTCTGTAAATGTGTCTAGTAATCTATTTACTCATATTTTTGTTTTGCGAAAGCTTGGCACCTGCAGGTACATCATTGTCGATCCATAGGTTACCGCCTATCACTGCTCCATCCCCAACGGTTATATTTCCCAAGATTGTAGAATTGGAATAAATAATAACATCATTCCCAATATGTGGGTGCCGGTCAATACCTTTTATGGGATTTCCATCCTTATCCAGCGGAAAACTTTTTGCACCAAGGGTAACTCCCTGATACATTTTTACATTATTGCCAATTTTAGCTGTTTCTCCAATAACCACTCCTGTTCCGTGGTCGATGGTGAAATAATTGCCAATAGTTGCCCCAGGGTGAATGTCGATACCTGTTTCAGAATGTGCCATTTCAGTTATTATACGCGGAATGAGCGGCACTTCAAGTTTTAGTAATGCATGTGCTATCCGGTAATTGCTTATGGCACGGATACTCGGATAGCAGAAGATGATTTCACCAAAGCTTTTAGCTGCAGGATCTCCATTATAGGCTGCAATTACATCCGTATGTAATTTTTCTCTGATTTCAGGCAGTTGTATAATGAATTCAGTCGCTTTTCTTTTTCCAATTTGTTCTGCATCATTAGTTCGTCTTGTTTCATCCGAACAACTAAAACAAATTCCGGCATTAATCTGCTGCGTCAGCAAGAGTTGCAAGCGGTCAACGTTTACACCAATATGATACATCATTGTCTGAGAATTCACAGCAGCATCTCCAAAGTATCCGGGGAATAAGATAGAACGCACTAATTGCACAATTTCTTGCAAAACATCTGTTGAAGGCATTGCATCATTCGTGCCTTGTTCGTGACAAACATCCTTAAAACCTTCCAACTGAGAAAGTTTTTTAATTGTGTCCAATAATTCGTTGTTCATAAAAATATGCAGTTTTTATAACTTCAGTGTATGTAAAGCGTCAATGGCATTCTGAAGTCGTTGATTGCCAATTCCATTAACCACAACATAAGGCTTACCTGTTTGTTCAATTTCGCGCCTGTACCAATCGAAAAAATACTCCCGATCTTCGCCGTGTTCTCTCACCGGATCCGGCTCCCAGCCCAAATCAGGTGCACAGAGCAGGTATAAATCGAAAAAACCTGAGTTTATTCTGTCGGTTAGGAAATCAGGGACTATATTGAAACAATAAGAGAACCAGACCTTTGTCAGAATCAAATCAGTGTCAAAGAAAACAAATTCAACATTCGAAATAGGGTTTTCGTAAAATATCTCTTCTTGAATTTGTTTACGTGCAATATTACAAACATCGTCGTAAGTATAAGGGGCTGTCAGGTTTTCAACATATTCCCGGGCATATTCAGGCACCCACGGCGACTGAAAATGTTCAGCTAATTGTCTCGCTAAAGCTGTTTTCCCTGTAGATTCTGGTCCGGTTATCGCAATTTTAAACATTTATTTTGAGAGGATTGTGCCCGTTCACAGACCTACATGGTTTAGTTGTTTCACGATTTGACAAAATATCATTTGTCTTAACAAGGAAGTTCAACGATTCACAAATTATAATTATCTTTGACGCAAAAAAATATGCGCAAATTTACGACAATTATTCTGCTTTGGAGTGCTTTTTCTATTTTTAGCACACAAATTTCGGCACAAAATGCAGATATTGAACTATTAAGGAGTATAAATAGATCTTCTTCAACTGGGTTAAGGGAATATTCCAAGTTTGTTTCTAATACAACTACGGTAATAGCAGCAACGACTCCCTTTGCGATGGGAGTCGTTGCTTTAATTGATAAGGATGATGTGTTACTTAAGAATGCACTTTATGTTGGAGTAAGCATTGGTGTGGACGGGATTCTCACCTATTCCATGAAAGAAATTGTGAAACGCCAGAGACCTCACGCCACTTACCCGGACATCTATGCATATCAGGCCGAAACTTCCTTGTCATTTCCATCCGGCCATACTTCCCTTGCCTTCACAACAGCAACAGCTTTAAGTCTTAAATATCCGAAATGGTATGTGATAGCCCCGAGCTATTTTTGGGCCTGTTCAGTTGGTTATTCCCGCATGAATTTAGGGATGCATTACCCTTCCGACGTCCTTGCCGGTGCTATTTTAGGAGCTGGAAGCGCCTATATCACTTATAAAGTTAATAATTGGTTTTGGAAAAAGAACGACAATAAGAAGCTGATAGGGCTGAAAGCATATCTGTAAAACATGTAGTGTTTTACAAATCTCCGGAAAAACATGACGCAGCGAAAAACGAACTAGATTTTACTTACAATTATCTTTCTTACTTCAACGACCTTATCGCCGCTGTCAGTAATTTTTACAACATATACTCCTGTAGTCAAACTACTTGTATCTACTTCTGTTCTGGTATTATTTATAGACTGATCGATAACTTTTTGCCCATTTAAATTATAAATAGATATCTTCTCACTGGCTGGCGTGTCCGATGTAACCAAAATAGAACTTCCGAATACGGGATTTGGGAAAATCTTGTAATTGATAGCCAGAGCTGTTGTAGGTGTATCATTAAGTCCGGTGGTTACACCCTTTGCTCTTCCAATTATTTTTGACGGCAAAATAGACGCATTTAAACTTGCATTATAGACATTTGTACTCCAGCCTGTTACAGAACCACAACTACCATTTGTCCACAGATTATTTAATTGTCCATCTTTATACGTAAAGTTAACCTCGTTATTCATAATTGTATCAGAAGAACAATCAGATGGATATTGGTTATAAGCATATATACCTACATTGCTAAATGCCAGTTGCTGAGAATATACTTTGTTGTTTTTTATAGAAATGTGATTCCCACTTGCAAGACCGATACCATATTGGCCCGGATTAACTAAGATATTATCTTTCACAATAATATAAGAACCTCCATTATCGCCCGTCATGATTCCTCCTCCGGAATTTGAAGGTCCTCCGCCTCTAATCCAGTTTCCAACTACGAGTACAGGATCTGTTGGAAGCCCATTAGTCATGTATAAGCTAATTTCATCTTCTGGATTACTTTGTCCGGTAATATTTTCACCAGCATTATAGCTAATGCTATTACCTCCGCCACTCACCTTGTCAAACTGCACCATTTGTCCTTTAGGCATAGGCCCAAGTACATTTCGTACGTCGTTATAGGTCACTTTAATCCCGGAAGAATTTGCTGCGTAAACTCCAGTAACAATGGAATCCATTGTACAATTCGTAACTGTAATATTTTTACAATTATCCAAATCAACCCCCTGCCCTTTTGCATGACTGAATTTACAGTTTTTGATTGTAATGTTTGAACAGTTGGTGAGCTGAATACAATGGCTTGGGGTGTTGCTGAACTCCAAACCGCTAATTGTTTGGTTGCTTATGCCATTCCATGCAATTGGCGCTGATTTCGTATATGTACCGGTGTATGAAGATCCTTGTCCAAATGAATAACACTGGAAGAGGAATAATAATGTTGCGATTAAACTAATATATTTTCTCATAATGAACTAATTATTTGCTGTTTTGTTTTGTATCTGATATTTCTGTTGACAAATATACACTTTAATATGTATGTGTTTGATATTTAGATTTTTGTAATAATAACTACGAGTTTGTAGTATAATTTCTGATTGTTTAAAATTTATCTGAACGATGTTAGGAGTATCAGATCTGTAAGTTTTATGTCTGATAATTCCTTTTTCAATGTTTTAAAACACGTAAAATCAATTATTTAAATAATAGGGCAGCGAATCTTTATCATGCGTAATGTTTTTAATTAGGTGACATAACTAGATTCTTTCGAATATATTATTACATGAGAATAAAAGAATGGGACATTTATAATCTATTTGATTTTATCGCTCGTTAAATAAATCATAATAATACTTAATTATTTTTAGAATATTTATATCTTCTGGCAGTTAAATTGCTATATATTAATATTATTGCTCTGAAATTTTAAATTCAAGAACCTATGTTATTGTAATATATTTGACATTTTGTAATTATCTTTAACGGCAAAACCATTGTTATAGTATAATAAAAGATCTTAATCTAATACTGCTTACAAAATGTTTGATCTAATCTGGCAAACTTTTCTAGTATTTAATCCGTGAAATTTCTAATTCATGGAGAAGGGAAACCATAATATTATGGCACAAAATAAGAGAATATGGAGAGAGATATTCTATTAATGGGAGGATAAAAGAAAGCAAAAGCTACTATAGTGACATTAATTTGCTGTTGGAGCAAGGTCTTTTTTCCATTGAAGGTACCCAACTACAGCCATTAAAGTATAGATAACAAACAGGATGGCTGTTGGATACAAACCTTTGTAAAGATATAATCCCACACATAAACCATCTGCCAGAATCCAAACCAACCAGTTTTCGATCAGTTTACGGGCCAGCATCCAAGTGCCGATGACACTCAGTGCGCCAACCAACGAATCGGCTTTAGGAATAGTAGAGTCAGTGAATTTCGCTAATATCACATAATATATCAGATAGATTAGCAGGGTTGCTAAAATCAGGTTTAGAAACAAGCGTTTCGACATTTGGGTCGTGGGCAACTCTTCCCCTGTTTCCAGCTTTCCTTGTTTCCAGTTTATCCAGCCATATATGCTTATAGCCACATAATAAAACTGAAGACTCATATCAGCGTAGAACTTAGTCTGAAAGAATACCACAATATAAAAAAGCGATGAGATAATTCCGTAAAACCAAAGGCTTACTTTTTGTTTTATAGAAAGATACAAGTAAATCAGGCTTAATATAGCTCCGACAATTTCAATCCAATTAGTTTGTATGTATTTGATTGCTTGTTCAGTCATGCTTGAATAGACAAAAAATGGGAATTAAAAAAAAACAGAAAACTACAATTTAGCAAAGATCTTGCTCGCTTATAGCTTCCTGTTTTTTTATTATTCAGAGTGTGTTGAGTGGTTTATTTTATTATTTTCTCGTAAGCACCGGGGGTTTGAAATATCTCAATGGCTTTCTGCAACGATTCATTGTCGGCATCCATAATTTGATAGTATTCGTTCATTTCCCAAAGATCTCTGGCAACCAGAGCTTTTAATTGAAGTTTAATCAGCTGCTTGGATGTTGCATATTGAGCAGAGTCAACCTTGATTTTCTCTTTTTCCGCAGCATTAAGCAATTGAGTCAAGAAAGCTTCATCTACCTCGTATTCTTTTTTAAATTTATCGAAAGTAGCATACTTCTTTTTCAATTCTTCCCTATTCTTGTCAATATATTGAACGCAAACCTTATTTACGACACCTTTGGCTACGATTTTTCGATGAAAATCGGTAAATCTCGTTGTGTCGAGCGGAACAAAAATATCGGGCATAATACCACCACCACCGTAAACGGTACGCTTTAACCTGAGTGTTTGATAGCGTAATGAATCAGGGAAATGAATACTGTCGGCATGAAGCAATTCTCCTTTTTTGAAACGATCTACGAGATCCATTTCATATTTTTCGTAACCGCCTTTGTATGACTTCTGAATGCAACGACCCGTTGGAGTGTAATAGCGTGCAACGGTAAGTCGCAACATGGATCCGTCGATTAACGGGAATTGACGCTGAACCAGTCCTTTGCCAAATGTACGACGTCCGATGATAATTGCCCGATCCCAATCTTGCAAGGCACCAGAAAGAATTTCACTAGCCGATGCTGAATATTCGTCGACCAATACAATCAATTTTCCATTTTCAAAATCACCGGCTGCTGTGGCTTCTGCAACTGTTTTCGGCTGATTCAACCCTTGCGTATAAACAATTAACTTGTTTCTGGAAAGAAATTCATCAGCCATTTCGATAGCAGCATTTAAATAACCACCACCATTACCTTGAAGACTCAGGATGAGATGTTTCATTCCTCTTTTTTGCAAACTGGCAAGCGCTTTTTCAAACTCTTTTACGGTGGAGCTGCCAAAATTATTCACTTTTATATAACCGATATCTTTACCTATCATATAGGTAGCATCCACACTATAAAGAGGAATTTTATCCCGAATAATTTTAAATTCAATCAACTCTGACTTTCCTCCACGACGAATTTTCACAGTAACCTCAGTCCCTTTCGGTCCTCGCAGACGTTTAAAAATATCAGAATTTGGCATTTTCACACCGGCAACAAGTTCATTATTGATGTAAATAATCCGGTCGCCGGGCAACACGCCAACTTTCTCGGCGGGACAACCGGCAATAGTCTGAACCACAAAAAGCGAATCTTCTAACATCTGAAACTGTATGCCTATACCTTCGAAACTACCTTCGAGAGGTTCGTTCACACGGTCAACTTCTTCTTTCGAAATGTAAGATGAGTGCGGATCCAGCTCTTTTAATACAGCTTCGATCGTATTTTCAACTAACTTTTTATCATTTATACTGTCGACATATAAATTGGAGATTGCTGTTAATGCATTTGCAAGTTTGTGTTGTTGCAGCGAAGAAAAACCCTGTGCGAAAAGCACCTGCGTTAAAACAAGAAAAATGAGGGACGAAAATACTTTTTTCATATTAGCGTTAATTTAAAAACGGAACGCAAAGATACAATAATAAGTAATTAAAAATTAATAACGAACAGATAATAAATGCCAAGCAGCGGTAAATTTATTACTAAATTAGATTTATTTGGCAATAAACCTCTGAACGGCAAGTTCGCCAGCCAACAGCATGTCAGGTTTTATGCCTTTTATGAGGGCAATCCTGGCATAAATTTCCTCAATAGCCAGCAGGCTTTCATCGGTTTCCACGAAAAGTTTATCAACAGGAGTCAAACGGACGCTTTCAGCATTGGCCTGCTCGCCAAACGAAAGTGCGCAACCGGCCTTCAACGCCTGCGCTGCCAGTTCAGGTTTTCCACGAAAGCCATGAATTATCCAAAGCTGACGGGGATTTATCCGCTTTTTTAATTCGAAAAGCTGGTTGAAGCAGCCTACACAATGAATAATCACCGGCTTCTGTGTTCTCTCTGAAAGGATGATTTGTTTTTCAAAAACGAGGAGTTGCTCCAGCAATGGTATTTGGCCGTTTTTGTCTAACCCGCATTCGCCAATGGCCACTAACCTGGGATCGGCAGACCAATTTTCAAGCTTTAAAAGCAAATCGGTTGAAAACTCACCAGCAAACCACGGATGAAACCCAACCGAAAATAAACCGCTTTTATTTGAAGAAAAAATCTCACCGGCTTCAGTAAAAGTTAGGTTTCGAATAGCGGGATAATCCGATGGCAATGATCGGTGTGTGTGGATATCAACAAACATATTGCTGGTTATAAATCTATTGCCGACAAAGATAAATATTTCCCACGAAAACATGTATCTTTGCACTCCCAATTTAGAACAAAGTATAAACACTTAAAAATAAATATGAGTACTACCGAATTATTCAGCACTTTACCTTATAAAGTAGCTGACATGTCATTGGCCGATTTTGGTCGCAAAGAAATTGAATTGGCTGAAAAAGAAATGCCTGGCTTAATGGCCTTGCGTGCCAAATATGGCCAGCAAAAACCGTTGAAAGGAGCTCGCATCATGGGTTCGCTTCATATGACCATTCAAACCGCCGTGCTTATCGAAACGTTGGTTGAGCTTGGTGCTGAGGTACGTTGGTGCAGTTGCAATATTTATTCAACGCAAGATCATGCTGCGGCTGCCATTGCAGCATCGGGTGTTCCAGTTTTTGCCTGGAAGGGTGAAACGTTGGAAGAATATTGGTGGTGCACGCTTCAGGCTTTGACTTTCGATGGCCATAAAGGGCCAAACGTGATTGTGGATGATGGTGGCGATGCAACTATGATGATCCACGTAGGTGGTGCTGCCGAAAAAAATGCAAGCGTATTGGATAAAACAGCCGGTGGTGATGACGAACGGTTGTTGTATGCTATCCTGAAGGATGTATTGAAAGAAGATAATAGCATTTGGACCCGTATGATTCCTGAAATTCGTGGAGTATCGGAAGAAACTACAACAGGTGTTCACCGGTTGTATCAAATGTTGGAGGAAGGTTCATTACTATTCCCTGCTTTCAACGTAAACGACTCAGTTACGAAATCAAAATTCGATAATTTATACGGCTGTCGTGAATCATTGGCCGACGGTATTAAACGTGCCACCGACATTATGCTGGCCGGCAAGGTAGTGGTTGTTTGTGGTTATGGCGACGTAGGGAAAGGTTGCGCCCGGTCCATGATAGCATACGGCGCCCGCGTTATTGTAACCGAGATTGATCCAATCTGTGCACTGCAGGCATCTATGGAAGGCTTTCAGGTTACCACTATTGAAGAAGCCTTAGCAGAAGGGAATATTTTTGTGACAACTACTGGCAACAGAGACATTATCCGCATTGAGCATATTGAAAAGATGAAAGATGCTGCTATAATTTGTAACATTGGCCATTTTGACAATGAAATTCAGGTTGAAAAATTGAAACAATTCCCGGGCATAGAATGTGTGAATATCAAACCACAAGTAGATAAATATATTTTCCCGGATGGACATTGTGTGCTACTGCTGGCCGATGGACGGTTGGTGAACCTGGGTTGTGCCACTGGGCACCCATCGTTTGTAATGAGTAATTCGTTTACAAACCAGACGTTGGCTCAGATAGAATTATTTACCAAGGATTATGCCGTTGATGTATATCGTTTGCCTAAACATTTGGACGAAGAGGTAGCCCGCCTGCATCTGGAACAGTTGGGCGTGAAGCTGACTGTTCTTACACCGGAACAAGCTGATTATATAGGCGTAAAGGCTGAAGGACCTTACAAACCGGAACATTACAGGTATTAATCACTGCGTAGGCATTATAAAAAAAGAGAAGCCACTTTCAATTGGATGAAAGTGGCTTCTCTTTTTTATCCTTGCTCTAAGCTATGTATCGATATAAGTACAGCTGAAAGGTTACGAGAAAAATGACTCGCAACAATAAAAGCCCCAATGTTATATCTATCATTTTAGCCAAACAAAATCGTAATTGCAGAAGAAATAAAAGAATTTAGCCCTCTAATCGATATTATGTTTAATTTGCTATCTATAACTTATATTAGCTTTTACTCTTTTAAAAATTAAATACCTTTGCCATAAATTATATTTTTGCCACATAAATTACAAATATGTAATATACATTACGTAAAGAAACAACCTTACAATACGACTATGATTTTATTTATTCAAAAAAAACGATATTCATTAACCACAATAGTCATTTATCTTTGCCTCATATTTACTCCGTCAGCTCTTTATCCACAAAAAAAAAACAGCCAGCAAATAAGCACCATCAAAGCTATTGGTAATACTGATAGTTGTCATTGTAGTATCAGATTGCGTTGGAGCATGAACGATCCGTATGCGTGGAAACTTGCCAATAGTTATGGATATTCTATTGACCGATACACAATTCTCAGAAATGGACAGCTCATCCTAACACCTGAGAAAAGTAGAATCACAACAGTACCTATCAAACCCAGACCTATAAAAGATTGGGAAGCGATATGCCAAACCGATGACAATGCTGCCATTATTGTCCAAGGAATATATGGAGAAGATTTTGAAATAGCCGGTAGCTCCAGTAAATTAGTTGAAATTGTCAATCAAAGCAACAGCCTCACCCAACGATTTACGTTTTCATTAATGGCTGCAGACCGAAGTTTCGATGCGGCTTGCATGGCTGGTTTGGGTTGGAACGACAGTACAGTAAAGCGAGGCGAAAAATACTTGTATAAAATCTATCCAAATATCCCCAAAGACAAAATAGTGTGTGATACTGCACTTGTATTTATTGGAAGTGATGAGATCTCATCTTTACCAAAACCTATTGACGTTTATGCAACATACAGCGATCAAAGTGTGCTCCTTAGCTGGGATATTAAAGTACTGAAGTCTTATTATTCAACCTATCTTATTGAACGATCGGAAGACGGAGTACATTTCAAAGCATTAAATCAACTGCCGTTCTCCTCCTTGAATGATGAATCAGGAAAAGAGTCAGGAAGAGTTTTTTTTACGGACACTATCCAGAATAACCATATCTTCAGTTACCGGATAAAGGGTATTTCGCCTTTCGGGCAATATGGACCTCCATCAGACGTAATGCAAGGCAAGGGAAAAACAACCCTGGCCTTTGCCCCCCATATCAACAGTGCTCAGATTATTAATGACAGTACTGCCACGATTGGTTGGGAGTTTCCCGAAGAAGGTACTGTGCTTGTCGATCATTTTGAATTGAACCGGTCGGCTAATAATGCCGACAACAGCTTTACTCAGGTCATTTCGTACATAGATGCAACACAAAGAGAAATAAAGTATTCACAATTACTTCCAGCTAACTACTTTGTTATTACGGCTGTAGACAAAAATGGAAACAAACGAAATTCTTTCCCTTATTTAGTACAGCCTATAGACAGCATTCCACCAACTGTTCCAACGGGATTAACAGCCCAAATAGATTCATTGGGGACAGTAAGTTTGCAATGGGCAGCTAATAAAGAGCCCGATTTGTTGGGCTATACTATACTGCGGAGCAATAACAAAACGGAAGAACCAGCTATTATCAACAGTAAACCACAGACAGAAAATACCTTTGAAGAGAAACTTAACCTGAATACTTTAAACAGCAAAGTCTATTATTCGGTATTGGCGCTCGACCGCAGGATGAACCAATCGAAACCTTGCCAGCCGATAGAGGTCATTAAGCCTGATCGCGTTCCACCTTCTTCGCCGGTTATAATCGACTCCAGAGTTTCTGCAAACGGCAAGACCACCCTATCGTGGATCAACAGCTCTTCTGATGATGTGGTGAGCCACCGACTCTACCGAAAAACAGAGCAGGACACGGTCTGGACAACGGTTGCTACGATTTCGGATCTGCGCATAACTCAGTTTGAAGATACATTGTCTGCTTCGGAAGGGACGCTGCTCCTTTACAGCTTATGGGCTATCGACCGCAGTAACAATATTTCGGAGCCGTCACCCGTATGGAAAGTCATAGCCAGTGCCAAACAGCAAACCGGACAACTGAAAAACCTACGGGCAGATATGGATCGTACCAATCACAGTATCACCATCAGTTGGAAAACAAACAGTACGGACATTGCTGAATATACCATTTACAAAGCTAAGAACAACGAGCCTTTTAGCACGCTGCAAGTTATACCGGGCACTCATACTTTTTACACAGACACTGATCTGGCAGTAAGTAACATGTACCGCTATGCAGTGCGCGCTACCCTGAAAAACGGGAAAATGGGAGAATGGAAAGAGGTGAAAGTGGAGTATTAAATATACAACTATGCGTCATTTAATTAAAAATATAAAAAGAATAAAACTAATCAAGTGTATCTTACTTGTTTTATTTATTGTAGATTCTTTAGACGGGATAGCTCAGACTTACAATGTAGAATATGCATTCACTATTGTAGACTATTATTCTCAATATGGGAATCCCTCCGACTACTATCTATGTTCGGTCTACTTTGAAACAATGAATGGAGGAAAACTCCATTCAATATTGTCAGAAGCTTCACGTCTTACTCATAGTAAAGGAGGCACTTTAAATATCCCAGACGTAGATGGAGCTCCTACAGATTTCATTATTTCATATTCTAACGGCGGTGAATTCTCAGCATTCAATGCTTTGGGGGTTATTTTTACTAAAAAATCATTTTTTTCCAATAATAATTGTGGTGAAATTTATTTCAACTACAATTATTCAGCCGAACCATACTATTGCAGTACATCATACACATTTTATCCCGATTTATCCGATATTCTTACTAGTCCTGTAGATCCTGCATTGCCACTTGACAACCCAATTCAAATTGCTATGCAAACAAATTCTTTTCCAATAGATGTTTTTCATTGGGAATTTAGTGTGGATGGTGGAACTACATGGATATCATCCTCAGCCGTTGGGTCGTCTTTATCTGCCAAAACGCTCTTCGGGACTAAACTTAATGCGAACGATTATATTAATCAGAATGTTCTTCTAAAGTTAAACCCGTGGGGAGATCCCACAAAAACAAAAGGTTGTTCCAAGACAGTCTATACATACGAAATCAAGGCATCACCGCCAAATATCACCAAAATAGATACTACAGCACCCAAATGCTCAACCTCCGAAGATGGAAAAGTGAGTATAACTATAGATAGGGAATTAGATACTGACGAAATACTAATCCTAAATCTGTATGAGTCAGACTATCCTGATGGCAACCCAAAAACAGAAATGTTAAATAATAGTCAAATACATGCAAATATCCCTTATGTTTTAGGCTATCGCTTAACGCCTAAGAGTTATTATTTAAAATATTACACGAAGTTTAAGAAAAGTGATGGTACTTATTCAGATCCTTCAAATAATGCAACATCTTCACCTTTTAATATCGGTTCTACCGACGCAGTCACCTTCACCGCTAAACATACTGACATTTCGTGTTATGGCAGCAAGAATGGTACAATTACATTGAGTGCTACGGGGGGAGCGAAGAGTTACAGCTACACTTTAACCGCAGATGGATATAGTAAAACGGATAGCTTTAAGTTAGGTAATATTGTTGTAATTCCTATCAGCTCTCCCAAAACGTACGCACTAGTTGTTACGGATAAGAATGGTTGTTCGGCAGTAAAAGATGTCAACTCAAAGGACGACCCTACGGCGATAGTTGTTACTCAGCCAACAGAAATAAAAGCCGCAGTGAGTAAAGTTGATAATACTTGCTATGCTGCTAATGGAGGTAGTATCACGTTAAGTGCCTCGGGTGGTTCCGGCAACTATAATTATGCTGTTACTACTGCTGATGGATATAGCAAAACGGGGAGTTGTATAGAAAATGAACAGGTAAGAATTCCTGATTTATACAGTAAAACTTATCAGGTAACCCTTACTGACAAACAAACCGGTTGTCCTGCGAATTCATGGAGCGGTTCTTCAACCAATGGTGTAATACCGATTTCCGATCTTAATTCAGCAATAAATGCCACAGTGAGTAAAGTTGATAATACTTGCTATGCTGCTAATGGAGGTAGTATCACGTTAAGTGCCTCGGGTGGTTCCGGCAACTATAATTATGCTGTTACTACTGCTGATGGATATAGTAAAACGGGGAGTTGTATAGAAAATGAACAGGTAAGAATTCCTGATTTATACAGTAAAACTTATCAGGTAACCCTTACTGACAAACAAACCGGTTGTCCTGCGAATTCATGGAGCGGTTCTTCAACCAATGGTGTAATACCGATCTCCGATCTTAATTCAGCAATAAATGTCGTAGTGAGTAAAGTTGAAAATACTTGCTATGGTGGTAATGGAGGCAGTATCACGTTAAGTGCCTCGGGTGGTTCCGGCAACTATAATTACACCGTTACTGCATACGGATATAGCAAGTCAGGGAGTTTCACGAAAGATAATCCAGTTATTGTTCCAGACTTATACAGTAAAACCTATCAGGTAAGCATTACAGACAAACAAACCGGTTGCTCTGTGAATTCGTGGAGCGGTTCCTCAACCAATGGTTTGATACCTATTTCCGATCAACACTCAGCAATAACAGCCACAGTATTAAAACAAGATATTCCCTGCGGTAAAACAGTTGGAAGTTCAATCACGCTGCAAGCAACCGGAGGTTCCGGGGGCTACAATTACTCAGTTCTAAAAAATGGTATCTTATACCAATCCGGAACATTCAGCGATCCACTTGAAGTAAGTAATCCTCCGGAAGGTACTTATAGCGTTGCAGTAACCGATGAGATTGGTGGGTGTCCTGTTACAACTTGGAATGGTGTTGCTGATCACAGTTCATTTCAAATAATAAAACCGGAGCCTATTACGCTAGAATCAACCGACATTTCCGAAATAAAGTGTTACGGAGATGTAAACGGTGCAATAACAGTACATGCAAAAGGAGGTGTTGGGACTCTAAGTTATAGTTGGAGCGGGGATAGGGTTGCAACAAATACTAATACAATAACAGGTCTTGGAGCAGGTACTTATACAGTAACAATATCAGACGCTACAACTTGCCCTATTTATCAAACATATATATTAAAATCTAAGTATTCTCAAATCATCCCTACTCTCAAAGCCACTGACGTTAGCTGTTACGGTAGAGGAGACGGTAAGGCTGAAGTAACCAGTATTACCGGGGGTACCGGGCCATATACCTGTAAATGGAGTAATAATGCAGATGGGCTTGTAGCCACTAATCTTTCTCCAGGTTTTTATTACGTAACCATTACTGATGCCGCCAACGGCTGCACAGCAATATCTTCACCAGTCAAGGTAACGCAATATGACCCACTAACCGTAACCTTAACTCGTCAGGATCCGACCGGATTTGGGAAAGGAGATGGTTCCATCACCGCTGAAGTAAAAGACGGAAACGGTGGTAATGAGTATGTTTGGACAGGAACGGACTTTGAAGGGACAAAATTCACATCCACAGCAACATCTGTTTCTGGTTTGAAAGCAGGTGATTATTCACTGACGGTAACAGATAAAAATGGTTGTAGAGCTGGTGCTTCGGTGTCTCTTACACAGCCAGCCAAGTTGGTTGTTGATCTGCATATGTCAAAACCTGTTTCCTGTACCAGCGATATGGATGGCACACTATCCGCCAAAGCCTCTGGCGGAGTACCAGACATATTAACTGGGAATTATAAATATAGCTGGTTGAGAATGAAATCTGATGGTAATTACGAAGATATACTTGATCAAAAGGAGGTAGACTCAACTTATCCTGGTCTGGGAGCAGGAACTTATAAAGTTAAGGTGGAAGATTCGAATGGGAACATATCAGAATCTGTTAATACGATAACATTAATAAACCCTGAGCCGCTTGCAATCTCTTCCCAAAGCATTACCGACGTAAAATGTCATGACGATTATACCGGCGAGATTCATTTTACAGTCACGGGAGGAACCGGTAGTTATACCTATCTGAACGGTAAGGGCGAAACCATATCAAATAATCTTACAAAATTACATGCAGGAAAGTATGTGGTTACGATCAAAGATACTAATGGCTGTTGGTTGGATCATGAGTTTATAGTCTCCGAGCCTTCCGCTCCACTTTCTGTGACACTTGCCAAAAAAGAGCTTTCTGCCTATCATGCATCAGATGCAGAATTAGTGGGTACTATTACAGGTGGTACTCCTCCATATTTTAAAATCTGGGAAGGTAACAATTCGACGACCGAAACCGCTTCCGGTCTGACATCAGGAACATATAAACTGAAAGTTACCGACAATAACGGATGTACAGCAGAAGCCTCTGCAAGCTTTATAGACCCTCTTAAGGTGGACATTGTCGTGAAACATTCCATCGATTGTTGTGGGGAAAAAGGAGAACTTGCTGCCCGTACTGTAGGGGGAGAACCAAATCCTACCGTTTTACCCTATAAATATACCTGGTATAAGCACGATATAAATACCGGAACCTCAACATTATTATTTCCACCTGTTCGTGAAGACGAATCGAATGATAGTGTTGCTACAGATCTTCCGGAAGGATATTATTCCGTAAAGATTGATGACCGGCACAACAGAACACTACGAACAGACTCTTTCCATCTGATGCAGCCGGATACAATAAAATTCAGGGTAGATAGTATGAATGTTAGCTGTAAAGGGGAGAATAACGGTTTTATCAGGGCAACAACAACCGGTGGAAGCGGGCTTTACAAGTATCTTTGGAATAACGGATCAAGGTCAAGTGAACGAACTAATCTACCTCCTGGAAACTATACCGTATGGGTAAGCGACAGCTTGTTTAATTGTGCAGCTGTACCTGCCAGCCGAACGATAACCATAACCGAACCCGATAAACTGACACTGAGCTTACAGAAAAGGGATGTGCTGTTGGCATGCGACGGGAAGATAGAAGCTATAGCCTCAGGGGGTACCCGCCCTTACCATTTCCGTTGGAACGATGCAGACGAAACGACAGACAGTATAAGGACATTGCTCTGCGACGGCAATTACAAGCTGGAAGTGATTGATAAAAATGGTTGTACTGCCACTGCCAGTATTCTTTTACCTCCACCGCTTGTGGTGAAAATAAGTGTGCAGGATTCTATAAATTGTTTTGGTGATAATAACGGAAGTTTGGTCGTTCATGCACAGGGAGGAGTCCCCTATAAAATTGGAAAACCTTATAGATATAGTTGGAAGAAACAAAACGCGTCCGGCATTTATGAAGAATTGACTGTCGGGAAAGACAGCATTTCAGGATTAATAACCGGTTGGTACGCTTTAAATATTACCGATAGTATTGGGGTTACGCTCAAAGCAGACTCTGTATTTTATCTATCTGAACCCGAACCTCTGGCAATACGGATACAAAAGACCAATGTGTTGTGTCACGGAGCAAGCACAGGGGCTATAAGCGCTGTGGTTACCGGAGGACTTAAACCCTACGCCTTGCTGTGGAATACCGGATCAACCGACGCTGAGCTGCAAAATATTAAAGCAGGGACATATACCATTACAGCCACCGACCGACACGGCTGTACTAAACAATATCCGGTCACCATTGAACAACCCGACTCGTTGATGATCGGCTTTACCAACATCATAGCACCAACGACAAGTACTGCTTGCAACGGTTCACTAACAGCTTCTGTGTCGGGAGGAGTACGTCCTTACACGTATCAATGGAGCGATACGAATGCTAACACTGCTACTGCAGATCATCTCTGCTATGGCACATTTTACACCGTTACTGTCACCGACTCGGTTGGTTGTTCCGCCCAGGTTACTAAAACAAGTAAATTTGCACCGCCGCCTTTTGTGGTGTCACTTTCGGTGCGAGACTCCGTGCAATGCCACGGCGCAGCAACAGGAGCGATTGCCGCAAGGGTATCGGGAGGCATTCCATTTACTGTCGGCAAGCCATATACCTATATCTGGAAAAAGAAGAATAATACAGGAGAATACCGATCGATCGTAAACAGCAACGACAGCATCATTAAAAATCTTACTTCCGGTTGGTATGCATTCGACGTTCAGGATGCGGAATTTAATACTACTGCAGAGTCAGTTTATTTCTACTTGCCCGAGCCCGATACACTGGCCCTAACCGTCAGCCAAACAAACATTACGTGCAAGGATCTTCATAATGGCAATGCTTCCGTTCGCGTTTCGGGTGGTGTGCTGCCCTACGCTTACAAGTGGAGTAATGGGGAGACGTCTCCCTCTATTGACAACCTGGCTCCCGGAGAATATTCGATTGAAGTAACCGATAAGCACGGGTGCATGTCCCGGCAAAGCATTACTGTAACAGAGCCCGAATTATTGTCGGTAAGCTTCCAACCCAAGCTTATCTCCGAGCACAATGTGTGTGATGGAAGTCTCCGGGCTGTGGTAAAGGGAGGAACAGCTCCGTTTAGTTACGCCTGGAACGGGGTGAATTCGACAGCAAGTATCGTTTCTTCACTTTGTGCAGCAGATTATTCGGTAACGGTAACGGATGCTCATGGGTGTAGTGCCAACCAAAAGATTACACTTTCCAATCCTCCGACGCTGCGGTTGTCACTGGCAGTGCAGGATTCCATTAAATGCAATGGCAATGTGCAGGGGGTACTGGTAACTACTGCTCAAGGAGGTATTCCTTTTGCCTCCGGTAAAAAATACCGGTACACATGGAAAAAGAAAAACAGCAGGGGAGTATTTGAAACAATGCCGGCTTATGCCGACAGTATTGCCACCGACCTGACTGCCGGGACATATGCTTGTAATATTACAGATGCCAACGGAATATCGCTGCATCAAGATTCGGTGATCTTGTTGCCGGAACCAACGGAGCTATGGCTTGCCATTCAACAAAAGAATATCGGCTGTAGTGGCGCCGCTGAAGGAAGTGCTACTGTAATTCCTTCGGGAGGCTCACTTCCTTATTCCTATGCCTGGAGTACCGGCGATAAGACGGCAACTGTCCGGAATCTTTCCTCCGGATCGTACATTGTCCGGGTTACCGACCGCAATGGTTGTGTGGCAGCCCGTCAGGTTTATATCAGCAAAGCTGCTCCGCTCTACCTCTTTTTATACAAGAAGCAACCGGTATGCTACCAAAGCTGTGATGGAGCAATAGGTACTTCGGTTAGCGGTGGAATTCCCCCTTATACCTATCAATGGACAGGTTCCACAAGCACAGGATCGGAGGCCAGGTCACTTTGTGCCGGCAGGTACTCCTTATTGGTGACCGACGCTGCAGGATGTTCGATACAGAAAAATGATTCGCTCCAAAATCCATTGCAGTTGCCGCTCAACTTGGGAGCCAACCGTTATATCTGCAGCGGGCAAACTATCCGCTATAACATCACAATTCCTTCAAAAACCGGGATAACCTATAATTGGTCCGGACCAAACGGATTTACTTCTTCTGCAGCGATAGTTGACCTGACGGAAGCCGGCACCTACACTGCTTCCGTAACGGATGTTTTGGGTTGTAATAATACGGGGACAGTTACGCTTACGCCTTCGGGTACAACGGTAGAGAATGAATTTGCCTTGCCTACCCAGGCTTTTATTAATGAACAAATTGTAGTTGTAAACACCACTTACCCGGCACCCGACAGCATCCGGTGGATATTACCCGAAAAAGCACTGATAAAGTCAATTGGACAGTCGTATGCCGAATTTGTACTGCCTGAAACAGGTTCATATGTCATTAAAATGGTCTCTTATAAAGGAGTGTGCAGTTCCATACAGGAGAAAGTGCTGATTGTAAGCGAACGATCCAAGCTCAACGATGTAGAAAGCGCCAAGACGCCTTTCATACAATCGTTCAGTGCTACACCCAACCCAAGCCATGGTAATTTTACAACCAAGATTGTGTTGCAAAACAAAGCGGATGTACAGTTAAAACTGATCAATATTCTCAGCAATGCAACTGTATTTCAGAGCCGTCAATCCGGAGATTCCACCTACGAAATTCCAATCAATGTCTCAACACTATCAGGAACTTACCTGCTACTGCTTGAAACACCCAAAGGAACTGCAACACTAAAAGTGATTATTTTTAAACCGTAACTCTATCAAACTAAAATAAGCATTCTTCATGCCATTTCGTCCAACATATCGCTTCATTTTCGTTGTCCTGCTACCGGTTATACTTCTCTTCTGCGGGTGTTATCAAGAGCAAGTATTCGAGGTTAAAGCTGGGTTTAGTGCCGGGGTACTAAACAATAACTATTCTGTTCCAGCACTCGTAAAGATTAGCAATACCACCACAGGAGCCGAGAAGTATTTGTGGAGCATGCCCGGTGCAGAACCGGCTTCATCGACAGAGCGTAACCCGGGCAATATCCAATACAACAAACCGGGCACTTATACCATTCGCCTCGAAGCCAACAACCAATACGGAGGAAAAGACAGCCACGACACCATTTTCACCTTCGATAGTGCCATTCGGACAGCTTTCACCGCGTCCAATGCCGCTTCGTGGTATCCGGAAGCCACGGTACACATCAATAACAATACAGTCGGGGCTACCACATATCAATGGACTTTTACAGATGGGACACCCTCCTCCTCCACCCAACAGTACCCAGGTGACGTAGTATTCAACACACCGGGAGCCCATCTCATCACCCTGACGGCAGGCAACGGGCGGGTAAGCTACACCAAAGACACTACAGTGACCGTGTTGCCGGACCTAGCAAACGATTTTAGTCTCAACTGGGCAGCTGAAGACAATGATATGGAAGTTCCCTTTACCGCCTGCCTGCAAAGCAATTGTGTGAGTGCCACTTCGCTGGAATGGAACACTGCTGGCGGGTCGCCTGCTTCATCCGTGACTGCCACTCCCACAGTAACCTATACTTCTCCCGGCACATATACCATCACACTGAAGGCCTCCAACGACAAGAAAAGCCTTACCAAATCGCAAACCATTACACTTTATGCCAACAGCAACCTGTTCCGGTTCAGCAATGTACACCTGGGCATCAACACGGCTCAAAATACTATCGGCTGTTACTTTTCGTCCACGCTGGGCAAAGTGCTGAAGCCATCGGAAGTGACCAATGATAACGGCAGCGATATCGATATCGCGTTTTTCGGATTCGACAGCGGTTTCGGATATAACAAGTTTGTATCACCTACCAGTGTGCAGAATTACACTTTTGCTTATATTCCCAATGCAATTAACACATTCATTGTAAACAGACAGGAAAATTGTGGTTGTGGCAGTTCGATGACGGTGGCACAATTCGATGCACTGTCCGATGACACACTGCTTCAATCCACAGACATTAATCAAACCACGTCCGGTCTGGCTGAGTTCGACAACACAGTACTTCCACGCGTAGTACTCTTCCAAATACAGGATGGGCGCAAAGGAGCTATCAAGATAAAACAATTTGTGCAAGCCGGGCAACAGAGCTATATCGTTTGCGACATCAAGGTAATGAAGAAGTCTTGAGAAACAACTACGAACCGTTAATTATGAGCTATAAATGTTGAATTATAAGTTATCCATTTACCATACAAAGCATAACTATCCCACCGAGATTAGAAGGGAATGTGCGGCATCGGGTTTTATAGACCATTCGGATAATAGAAGTTCGTTTGCAGGATGTTTGCATGCTGCACTAAACCGATATGCTCGCAGTTCATCATTCATAACTCATAATTTATCACTCATAGCTTTTTTATTCTGCCTGATAAATTGTTCCCTATCCGCCCAGACTTACACGGCCAGCCCCGATCTTGGCAATATAAAGGAAAATCTCGCAAGCAAGTTTCAAAAGCCCTTTCGTATCAACGGCGGAGTCTCCCTTAATTCGGTATATACCGAAAACTGGGGAGCCGATGCCACTAATCCGCAACCTTTCTCCTGGATAGCAACCGGCAATGTCAACCTGACCATTTTGGGAATGGCAATGCCATTCTCCTTTAATTACAGCAACCGGAAAGTACAATACTCCAACCCCTCATTCAAATTCAACCGCTTTTCACTGCATCCTAAATACAAAGAGTGGACACTGCATGCAGGCGACCTGTCCACCACATTCTCGCCCTACACCCTGAGTGGACATCAATATACCGGAGCGGGACTGGAATTCAACAAGGGGAAATGGCAAGCCCAGGCACTCTACGGGCGGTTTCTAAAAGCGGAAAAAGAGGATTCCCTGGTAACTCCTTCTTACAAACGGATGGGTTGGGGAACTAAAATGAGCTACAATAGCAATGGCAGCAAAATAGGATTATCGGTGTTTCATGCCAAAGACCGGGCCAGCTCCATTCCTGCGCCCGTATTGGAAAAAAACGCACAAGTGACGCCTATGGAAGGTACGGCTTTCGCACTCGAAGGGAGTTATCCGGTATTGAAAAACCTGTTAGTCAGCTTTGAATACAGTACAAGTATCCTCACCAAAGATTTGCGTCTGTCGGGCGACACCACCGTGAATAGCGCCTCATTCTTTAAACGGCTGGTGGGCACGGCAAACAGTTCCACGGCCATTTACCATGCCTTTAAGGCTGGATTCAGTTACTCGTTGGCGGCATCGGCTATCGGCATCACCTACGAGCGGGTTGACCCCGAATACCGTACGCTGGGAGCTTACTATTTCACCAACGATTTTGAAAATATCACAGCTAATTTTTCACAAAACCTGCTGAAAGGGAAAGTGACTGCCAGCCTCAACGCCGGTGTGCAAAAGGACGATTTGAACAACACAAAGCAGAGCCAAATGCAACGGTTCCTATTCTCGGGCAACCTGGCTATCCGCCCTTCGCAAAAACTCAACATCGGGTTGTCGTACTCCAACCAGCAATCGTACACGTTTCTGCGCACCGGCTTCGAACAGATCAATCAGGTTACACCTTACCAAAATCTGGATACGCTCAATTTTACCCAGCTTAGCCAGAATGCCGGTTTAAACAGCAATTATACTATCCGGCAAGACAAGCAGCAGGTGCAACTGCTATCGTTTACCTGCAACTACATGGAAAGTGCAAACAAAAAAGGCGATATAATACGTCAAGGCGATGTAACCCGTTTCGTGAACGGCAATGCCGGACATTCCATTACGCTGCTGGAGCCGGGACTGACCATAGCCAGCGGGGCAAACTTCAGCTACAGCTATGCTGGAAGCATCAACAGCATTACCTGGGGGCCCTGTTTGAATATCGCCAAAACTTTTTTCAAAAAAATATTGCGCACCAATTGCGGCATATCGTATAACACAAGTTCCAGCCTTGGAAAATCGATCAGTATTTTTAATCTGCGGGGAGGAGGCGCAGCTGTCATAGCAAAGAAACACAATCTGAATATGAATATCGTTTGGCAAAACAAAACCGGTAATGGAGTTGCCGCTACTTCTTACCTGACGGCCACTGCCGGATATACATATTCATTTTAAAGATTCTGGCATTTTTTGAACATGCAGATTTTTATATTTACATTTTTAAAAACAACAATACATATCAAGAACTAAACAATGTCTTATTTTTAAATTATTAATCAACAAACAGAGTTTTAAATAAGGGCGGAATACCATTAATTCAATTTCTACCTAGGGCTTCGATAATAGCTATTTTTTGAAGACTTATAACTCGCAACTAAATACTTATAACTACCGATATTCATCGATATATACTTTAATCTCATTATGATCAGACGACTGACCGCTATATTGGTAATTCTCTTTGTTGGCACAATTTGTTTTGCCCAACAATACCCTGTGCAGGGATCGCTGGCTATTGCCAGTCCCTATCCGGTTAACCTGAGCGATTATGCCAATAGCAACCTGCAAAACCTGGTGTTTAATGCCACGCTTACCGACGTATCGATGTCCAACAAGCGGGTACGGCTCAAACTCTTTATCCAGACCCAGAATGCCACCATTGCTCAGAGCACCGACAATGTGGAAGGTGAACCCATGATCATGCTCGATGGCGGCATTCCCCAACGGCTCACTAACGCCGAATTAGCTCCTTACTTCCGCCTGAACAACCTGCAGAATATCGCCCCCGATGCCTATGCACAACCCCTGCCCGAAGGTATCTACACATTCGGATTCGAAGTGTACGACTACTTTACCGGGCGTAAACTCAGTACACGCATCAGCCAAACTTTCTGGCTGATTATCAATAATCCGCCATTGCTCAATACGCCGCAGGACAAATCGAAAATAGCCGACTTCACCTCAATGGGAGGTGCCGGAGGTATCGTTTTTAACTGGACACCCCGCTCCACGCAGGTGAGCAACACCGAGTACGAGTTCACCCTCTGCGAACTATGGGACCCGGCGGGCGATCCCTACCAGCAGTTTATGGCGGCTATTCCCAAATACCAAACGACGGTATCGAACACTACGACGCTTATCTACACCCAGGCTCAGCCACCGCTGGTATCCGGCTACAGCTATGCGTGGCGGGTACGGGCAAAAGCCAAAGCAGGGTTCGAGGATGTGGGTCTCTACCGCAACGACGGCTATAGCAACCTCTTTACTTTCCGGTATGGCGACCCTTGTCCCGCACCGCAAAGTTTGGCACTCGAAGCTAAAACCTCCGACCAAATCAGCGCCACGTGGCAAGCTCCACTCGCTTCGCTAGGAGGAGCGTCGGGCGGAAGGTATAAACTAGCGTATCGCAAATATTCCGTTGCCGGACAATGGAACTGGGCAGAAACCGAAACATCCGATCTGTTCCGTACAATCTCCGATCTCGAACCTGCCACCGAATATGAGATAAAAGTAGGCGTACCTTGTGCCTCCCCTACAGGTGGTCAAGCAGAAGTTATTTACACTCCATCGCAACGTGCCACCACGCTGGCTGCCGGACAAATAACCGGCATTGAATGCGGCAAAGAACCAACCATCGACTTGGGCAAACAAACCCTGCTCCCGCTGCTCAAAGCCGGCGATGTGGTCATGGCCAACGATTTTCCAACCACGATAACCCGGGTGGCGGGTACTTCGCAGGGATGGAGTGGCGAAGGATGGACCAAAGTACCCTGGCTGGCCGACACACGCATACACGTAACCTACGCTTCTATCAAAGTAAACACTGACTATAAGCTGATTGACGGGTCGTTTATAACCACCTACGACCCTACAGGGAAGAATATTGGGGATGTGGACAAAATGATCGATGATGCCGTAGGGCTATACACCGGGGGTACCGATGTGGGCAAAGTAGTAACAGGGGCCGATGCCACGGCTTATACGGTACCCTATACCATTACGCCTGCCGATACTGTTGGTAGCACTTTTACAGCAAACACTACCGGGGGCGGAATCATTACGCTGGCAAGCGGCCAAACCATCGAGATGGCAAGTGTGCCTGCCACGGTGCAGGATGCCGCCGGCAACATCTATCAAGCTAATAAAGACGGCAAGCTGACCAAAGTTGGTTCTACAGCAGGAAATGGCGCCACGATGTTGGCTGCCGCCAACCTGACGGTGGTGGATGCCTCAAAAGGTTCGGTAACCTTTGCTCCTACCAGCGATATGAAATATGCTTTCGACGCATGGCAAAAAGCATACGATGGCAACAGCACCTGGAGCAAACGTTATGAAACGCTGCCTATAAACGGGCAATCGGGCAAATACCGGGTAAGCTCCAAACTGATGGTACCCGGCGAAGCCGACAAGGTGCTTGCCATGGTCAATCTGAACAACAAAAGCCTGGTTCCCGACAGTATTCGCTTTGTGAACGGCAAGGGCACACAGTTTGAAAAGAAAAAGATAACTGACAACAGCTATGAACTATCGCTGGTGGGTGGCCCCGCGGGCGATGCCCAGGAGGTGTATGCTCTCTATCCGCTCAATGGCAAAACCTACACGCTGGGTAAACTGCTGGTGGCTACCTACGAACCGAAAACGATAAACCTGGCCTTGGTACCTGTAAACGGCGCCACACTCAACAGCGAAGCAATAGCCGCCGAACTGAAAAAGGCATACGAACCACTGGGCGTGGACTTCAATATTTCTATCAAAGACAAGTTTGAATACTTAGCATTAGAAACAGCCTCGCTGAAAGTAGAAGGCAGCAGCCTTTTCAGTGTCTATACCGACCAGATGAAAGCCCTGAACAGTGCCTACGTCAGTACATTGGGAAGCGACTACCAGACAAACACCGTTTATCTCTTTGGCATTCCACAGGGAGCCGGCAAAGATGGTAATACTACCCTACTGGGCGATATGCCACGCGGCAAGCAGTTCGGTTATCTCTTTACGCAAGGGCAAACTGCCGAGCAGCAGGGAGTCACTACCGCCCATGAGATAGGCCACGGCGTATTCCAATTACAACATGTATTCGATTACAGCGGCATTGCACAACGGGCTATTACACCAACAAACATAATGGATTATCCTGCAGGCGAAGCATTCAGCAAGCTCCAATGGGACTTAATGCACGACCCAGGCTTGGTGATTAGCGTATTTGAGACGGATAAGGGGGCGGAACTTTTAGGTCAATATTGGCTAACTCCGGATTGGAAACCATTTAAATATAATGCATCCAACAGTATCTGCGAAACATCCTCGTATACAACAAAAGGTCCAATATACACTATTACAGGTGTTGAAGATGGCAAATACACCTCTAAATGTTATGCTTATAATTCTGCGACAAAGAAATACTTGTATAATAACAATGAGGCAGATTTTTTAAATATAGAATCCCAAGCGGTATCAGATAATACACCTATCTATATAATTGATCTTAAAGCTGGTGAGTGTGGCAAGTATTATCAGACTACTTGGGGATATATCAAAGATAAAAAAGGAGTTAGCATTTATTTCGAAAAAGATGCAAATGTCCACTTTGTAAACAATGTTCAATGTTCAACCAGTAAATTTGCATCCCAACAAGAAGAACAAGAGGCAAATGAATTTTGGCAATTCTTCCAAAAATGCTATCAAGGTTATAAGACCCAGGAGGGGTATGTGCCAAGATGTTTATGGGATCATAACAACTACGTTCCTAACGGTATTTTTGGCTATTATGTAAATGATCCGGCTTTTACCTCCGGTATTATAGATGGATTGATAGAAACCGGAGATGGGGCTTTAGATTTAATTAAGTTTGTAGATTGCTACAACCCTTTGTCTTTCAGAGCTTGGACAGATAAATGTTATGATACCAGAGATAAAACCTATAATGTACTTAAACAGATCTATCAGTTAGTATCTAATAAAGAGAAACTTAATGAAGCATGTAAATCTGTAAAAGAAAAATTAGGAGATTATACCAATGAAACGGCAGGGGTTGATAACCAAGCCAGATATAACCAAGGAAAAATTGTCTTTAATGTTGCCAGTTTGTTTATTGGAGTAGGCGAAGCCAAAGCTCTGATAAATGGTGAAAAAACACTACTTACTGTTATAAAAGAAGGACTTACTGCTTATGCATCATTGCCAAGTACAATTTTAAAACTTTCGCAAAAAGCAGGACGAGAAGGTGTAGCATATATAGCTCTAAAAACAGGAAGCAAAGGAGCATATTTAGGTTATAAACTGGCAAATACCGAAATTAGACTTGCCGACGTAACCGCTCAACAAGTTTTTGCAAACATAGAGTGGGCAACCAAAAACGGTATAATACTAGAGCGGCTAGAAGATGTAAAATATTTAGATGCTACAGGTAAACAGCAAAATGGCATTCTTGAGTTGATAAAACAGGAGGATGGGAAGCTGGGAGTGAAAACAGGAAGTGTTGTTACTCGGTTTGTCGCTAAATCCAGTAATGAGTTAGAGCAATATTTAGTAAAACTGACAGATTTACCAAAAGGAGAAACTTATACTGGAGATTTATACAGGTCATTAAGTATAAACTCTGAAAAAGAATATCTTGCTGTTCCTGAAAAAATGACTCCACACGATGTGTATAGCTCTTGGGGACGATATGATTTAAAAGGAGAAGAAAATGCAATGTATCTAAGCAAGACTTTACCCGGAAATAAAACAGAGTTGTCTACTTCTGGAGAATGGAAAGATTTTAGCACCTACAGATTCGAAAACATTAAAGCAGATAATCTTTTAGATTTAACCGATGATGCAGTAAGACAAAAATTGGGAACTCAGTTTGATGATTTAACTAGAGTCTATGTAGAAGCAACAGACGAACTAACTAAATTAAAAAATTACGAAATGACAAATGTAATAGCAAAATGGGCTAGACAAAAAGGATACAATGGAATTATTGCACCTGGTGCAAGAGGAACCAAAGATTATCAAAATATAATTTTATTTGATCAAATATACATTGATAATATTCTAGAAAATAAAACACCAATTAAAATACTTAAATAATATGCTTGATGGTTTAATGAGATTAAAAATAGATAGGAGTTTGAGAGCAATTCCTTCAATAGATTCAATTCGAAAGCAGACTGAGGATTATAAAACTATGCCATTTTCTGAATACATTACAAAATATTATTCAAAATTAAATCCATACGATATTGAAGTATGGAATAAGGTTATTTTAAATTTAATAAATCTTGCTTTTGACGAAACAAGGCATGAAGAAATGGCATATAA
>Ga0318567_10000075_pt1 | contig 45291 bp, 33 predicted proteins | sample GRESIP088b5f20_FD_203691 | JGI IMG/M metagenome (GOLD analysis project Ga0318567, IMG submission 203691) | Tropical soil microbial communities from Luquillo Experimental Forest, Puerto Rico - GRE.SIPMG.088b5f20 | ecosystem: Environmental > Terrestrial > Soil > Tropical forest > Bulk soil...
CAAAATATATTATTAGATTCAAATAAGCCATGAGCAAAAAAGAAACTATTAGCTTAATTGATACTTTTTCGGAGTTTAAAGAGCTAAAAAGCATCGACAGAAGTACATTAATCAGTGTAATGGAAGAATCGTTCCGTAATGTGATTTCGAAATTATTTGGAACGGACGAAAATTATGATGTGATTATAAACCCGGATAAAGGTGACTTCGAGATTTATCGTAATCGCACCGTGGTGGCCGATGAGGATCTGGTAGACCCTAATCTTCAGATTTCTTTGACTGAAGCAAAGAAAATAGATGAAGATTATGAAATAGATGAAGATGTGACTGATACTGTTGATTTTTTGAGTTTTGGCCGTCGCGCAATTCTTACGCTTCGTCAAACGCTTTCGTCTAAAATACTGGAATTGCAAAAAGATAATGTTTTTAGTAAATACAGCGAGAAAGTCGGTCAAATTGTTAGTGCTGAGTTATATCAAATTTGGAAGAAAGAAATGTTGCTTATTGATGATGAAGGCAATGAACTATATTTGCCAAAATCAGAACAAATTCCAACAGACTTTTATCGTAAGGGCGATACCGTTCGTGCGGTGGTAGCCATGGTTGAAAATAAAAACAATAATCCCAAAATTATTCTTTCACGTATTTCTCCCGTATTTTTGGAAAGACTTTTTGAACTGGAAGTGCCTGAAATTCATGAGGGTTTGATTACAATCAAAAAGATTGCCCGCATTCCGGGTGAGCGTGCTAAAGTGGCTGTGGAATCATACGATGACCGTATTGATCCGGTTGGAGCATGTGTCGGTGTGAAAGGTTCACGTATTCATGGCATTGTTCGTGAATTACGTAACGAGAATATCGATGTGATAAATTACACCAATAATGTCAACTTGTTTATATCCCGTGCTTTAAGTCCTGCTAAAATATCTTCAATTCGGTTGAACGAAGTTGAAAAGAAAGCAGAAATCTACTTGAAGCCGGAAGAAGTTTCGCAAGCAATTGGTAAAGGCGGTTTAAATATCAAATTAGCGGGAATGCTTTCAGGATATACGCTTGATGTGTTCCGTGAAATGGATGAGCTGGATGAAAGCGAAGATATTTACTTGGATGAATTCAGTGATGAAATAGATCAATGGGTTATTGATGCTTTGAAAGCAATTGGTTGTGACACTGCAAAAAGTGTTTTAGCCATTCCACGTCAGGATTTGGTTCGCCGCACCGATCTTGAAGAAGAAACTATTGATGATGTGTTGGCTATTCTGGCCGCCGAATTTGAAGACGAAGAAGAGGAAGCCTAAATCCTATGCGTTTAGCGTTTTGTTTCCTAAAATTATACGCTAAAATTCAAACCGGCTGAAACAAGCCGGAGACTTTTAAAAAATAGAAAACTGTAATAATAGAATATGTCCATAAGATTAAGTAAAGCCTGTAAAGATTTGAACGTAGGGATGACCACCGCCGTTGAATTTTTGGCAAAAAAAGGTCATAAAATAGTCGTCGATCCTAATTTAAAGTTGTCTGACGACTTGCACCTTTTGCTGGCGAAGGAATTTAATAAAGATATGGCTCTTAAGATTGAATCGGAGCGGTTAAGTCAGGAGCGCCAACTCAAAGAGAAGGCTGCTACTGTGGCTATTGAGGGCTATAATCAGCCCAAACCGGTTGAGAAACCGGCTGAAACCATTCATGTTACAATTCCGGAAGATCAGTTGCCTCATTTCAAATCTGTTGGACATATAGATTTGAATGTAAAAGAGAAATATACTGCCCCAAAGCCTGAGGCTAAAGTGGAAGCGCCTGCTGTTGAAAAACCAATAATTGAAAAGCCGGTAATAACTGAGGCAGTTGTTGAGGAAAAGAAAATTATTAAGGCTGAGGAGATTAAGGAGGATGTAGTGGTTGAAACACCTGTAATTGTTGAGGCAACGAAGGAAGTTGAAACACCCGTCTCACAACCGGAACCTCAACCACAAGTTGAAACTAAAGTTGCTCCAGTTGAATTGATAAAAGAAGAACCAAAAGAGCTAAAGGTCAATAGCAATGAGGATAAGACTATTCCGGAACAAAAAATAGAACTTATCAAACCGGTTAAGAAGTTTGAAATAAAAGAGGAAGTTGAACCGGTAGAACTGAATGTTGAAACAAAAGATAATGACCATGAAGAGGATGAGATTTTCTCTTTAGCTCGACCAACAATTGATGTGGCTCCTGTGGTTATTGGAACAATAGATCTGGAACTTTTAAACCAAAGTACACGTCCAAAGCCAAAGACAAAAGAACAGAAGCGCAGGGAACGCGAAGACAAAAATAAGACTGTTGCCGACGGCAAGAAAACGCTTGTTGTTGGTGAAAAGAAAATTCTACGCACAGCTGCTGAAGTTGCTGCTGATCCTACTGCTGCACATCCGAAGAAAAAGCGTGAACGTTTCTCTAATCAGAAAGTTGACATCACTAAAGTTCCTCAACCAAACGGGCCAACCCAGGGATTTGCACATCCTAAAAAGGTTACTCCCGGAACAACAGGTGGAGCCGGTGTTGCAAAACCAAACAAAGACCGGTTGAAGAAACCAGTTAAAACAGCTGTAAACGAGGAAGATGTTCAAAAACAAATCAAAGAAACCTTAGCACGTCTTTCGGGAGCTAATAAAAAGGGCAAAGGTTCAAAATATCGTCGTGATAAACGCGACAGCAACAGTGCCCGTCAACAAGAACTCGCACAACGTGAGCGTGATGAAGAAAGCGTAATTAAACTGACAGAGTTCGTGACGGCAAGTGAATTGGCTGTAATGATGGATGTTTCGGTTAATCAAGTTATTGCTACTTGTATGAACATTGGGTTAATGGTTTCTATCAATCAACGATTGGATGCAGAAACAATTAATATTGTTGCAGAAGAATTTGGTTTTACGACGGAATATGTGAGCTCCGATGTTATTGAAGCTATTGGTGAAGAGGAGGAAGATAATGAAGCCGACTTGGTGCCACGTGCACCGATTGTTACCGTTATGGGACACGTCGATCATGGTAAAACTTCGCTGCTCGACTATATTCGCAAAACAAATGTTATTGCCGGTGAAGCAGGGGGTATAACGCAGCACATTGGAGCTTACAACGTAAAATTGGAAAATGGACAGCGTATTACTTTCCTTGATACTCCGGGTCACGAAGCATTTACCGCTATGCGTGCCCGTGGTGCTAAAGTAACAGATATTGCCATTATTATTGTTGCTGCTGATGATAATGTGATGCCTCAAACTATTGAAGCAATTAATCATGCATCGGCAGCTAATGTTCCTATGATTTTTGCGATCAATAAGGTCGATAAAGTAGGAGCAAATCCCGAGAAAATCAAGGAAACGTTGGCTCAAATGAATTATTTGGTTGAGGACTGGGGTGGTAAATATCAATCGCAGGATATTTCAGCTAAAAAGGGTGAGGGTGTTGCCGAATTACTTGAAAAAGTATTACTTGAAGCTGAGTTGTTGGAATTAAAGGCTAATCCGAATAAACGTGCGATTGGCTCGGTTATTGAATCTACTCTGGACAAAGGACGTGGATATGTTTCTACTATGCTGGTTGAAAATGGAACGTTACACCAAGGAGATGTAGTTCTGGCTGGTACTTATTTCGGAAGGATAAAAGCCATGTTCAACGAACGTAACCAGCGGATTAAAGAAGTGAAGCCCGGAGAACCTGTATTGATTCTAGGTTTGAATGGAGCGCCTCAAGCGGGTGATAATTTCAATGTGATGAATTCAGAACATGAGGCCCGTGAGATTGCCAATAAGCGTGAACAATTGCAACGTGAACAAAGCTTGCGTACCAAGAAACACTTTACGCTCGATGAATTGGGTCGCCGTATTGCACTTGGAGATTTCAAGGAATTGAATATCATTGTAAAAGGTGATGTTGATGGATCTGTTGAAGCCTTGTCTGATGCATTGATCAACTTGTCTACCGAAAATATACAAGTAAACGTTATTCACAAAGCTGTGGGTGCAATTTCCGATTCGGATATTCTATTGGCAGCTGCTTCGAATGCCATTATTTGTGGATTCCAGGTTCGTCCAACGACTTCGGCCCGTAAGATTGCCGAAAAAGAGGAAATTGATATTCGCTTGTATTCTATTATTTACGATGCGATTGAAGAAATCAAGTCGGCAATGGAAGGTATGCTTTCTCCTGAAATTAAGGAAGAAATCACTGCAACTGTTGAAATTCGCGAAGTATTTAAAATTACTAAAGTGGGTACGGTTGCCGGTTGCTTGGTTCGCGAAGGAAAAATTAAACGGAATAACAAAATTCGGATTATTCGTGATGGTATTGTAGTTTACACTGGGGAATTAGATTCTTTAAAACGTTTCAAAGATGATGTGAAAGAGGTTGGTACTAACTACGAATGTGGTTTGAATATCAAGAATTACAACGATATCCAGGTAGGTGATATGGTTGAAAGTTATGAAGAAACAGAAGTGAGAAAGACGCTCTAATTCGAAGGAGTGACATTTATAGTATAAAGAAAGCCGTTTGAGAAAACGGCTTTCTTTATATATCGTAGTTATTCATTTTTATCGATTCCCATAGTTTCTGTCTAGAAACAAATAACGGTTATCGTTCAGGGCAGGTGTAGCTGTCGAGATGGTGTCAAGCTGCATTACCGGTGGATTTATATCCGTAGCTTTCGCAGCCGGCCATTGGCTAAGGGTTGCTCCATTCGGATTCCCTTTTTTTATGAAATTGGCAATATACTGCTGGGCAATTTCAGACACTTTGTAATCGTTATTGTTCCAGGAAAATTCAGTTTCCAAATAGAGGTTTCCCATTAAATACTCAATTTCGTCGGCATGTGCGGCGCCTAATTTTACCGGAGCTGGTGTGGTATTTTTCGAATCCTTTTTCAACGTACCCCCGGCAAGTCCCGGAATTAAAGTCTGGTCTTTTAGCGAAGCACGTGGATGGCAGAATAAGTATCGGTAAACCGGTTGGGAACTATTTTTGCGGTGCAGGTCGAACCATTTCCAGGTGCTGTACACAATAAACCGGTCGGAGGCCAATGCTGTTGCTGAAAGTTCGACCTCTTTGTCTGTAGCATGGGCATACAGTTTTAGAACTTCTTCTGTGTCGTTTGGATAAACTTCTTTGACCCGAGCTATAAAATTCTCTGCCGTGTAGGGTCTGCCTGCCATAAATGCCATTCCGGAAATTTCAGCAGAGTTCCAACCTACCAACAAGGGAACCTGGGCTTGTTCCCGGGCATTAAATGTTTCGGGTAACGATTTTGTCAGAAAATATCCGTCGATAACGGTTGGAAAGCCGAAGCGTTTCGATTGGGAGTAGATCTCAACAAGTTGTTTGGTGCTTAGCGACCGCAATGCTTTTAATGTAGCGTATCCTGCTTTCTCTGCAAATTCGGCACCGGTCTTTTCGGCTTGAGACAATGATACGGGGGAAAGGGTAGGGTTGATGCCTGCACCACTTTCGCCAATGGCTCCAGCAAAGAGATTTTTAGACAGTGGGGAAGCCATGTGGGAGCTGACCGAAATAGAACCTGCTGATTCTCCGGCAATAGTTACCCGGCGTGGATCACCGCCAAAAGCAGCAATGTTGCGTTGCACCCATTTTAGTGCTGCATTTTGATCAAGATAACCATAATTCCCAGATGCTTTGTAAGGAGCTTCTGCACTGAGTTCCGGATGAGCTAAGAAGCCGAATATATTAAGGCGGTAATTCACCGTAACGGCCACAATTCCTTTTTTAGCCATAGTAGCTCCATCGTAACGAGGTTCGGTTGCATCGCCGGCTACTAAACCACCACCATAAAAGTATACCAGTACCGGAAGCAGTTTTTCTCCTTTCTTTACCGGTGACCATACGTTCAGATAAAGGCAATCCTCACTCATGCTGTCGAGCCGGTTGTTCATTTTTCCGAATACTTCTATCTGAATCGGTTTGGGAGCAAATTTCTGAGTTTTCAGAATTCCTTTCCAGTTGTCGTGGGGTTGGGGGGCTTTCCAACGAAGTTCACCTACAGGGGCTTTGGCGAACGGAACTCCGAAATACTTCTGCAATCCCGTTTTGTTATCTATAAATCCTTCTACGATTCCGTTTTCTGTTTTAGTTTGAACCGGAGTCATTTTATTGTTCTGGCCCATTATATTGGCCGCCGTAACAGAGAGTACGATAATGAATACAAGTAGTTTTTTCATGGGCATTTTATTTTTAAGATTTTCATTCTTTTTGGTAAATGAGATTAGGCAAAGATAGTTGTAAAATACAAATCCTGATGGTATATTTGCAAAAAATCGAATCTCATGAATACGAAAAGACTTTTTACTTTCTTCTTGTCGCTATTTGTTCCCTATCTTCTTTTTGCTAACAATGATATGGATTCGTTGTTGAGGGTGTTGGATAAAACGCTGGACAACTATCAGGTTTATTCAAATCAAAAAGAAGGAAAGTTGAATAAGCTGAAAGAATTGTTGAAATATACCTCCACCGATTTGCAAAGGTACCAGATATGCGGACAGTTATATGATGAATACAGAGCATATAAATCGGATTCAGCATTGACTTATGCCCGGAAGAAATTGGAAATTGCAGAGAAATTGAATAATAAGCGCAACCTGACTGAGTCGCGGTTGAACCTGGCTTTTATTATGGGAATTACCGGTATGTATAAAGAAGCCATGGATATTCTGGGGCCTATTAATATCCGTGAATTCCCGGATTTAAAAGCTTATTATTTTCATATCTACAGAACTATTTATGGTTTTATGGCCGATTACACTATCTCCAGCCAGGAGAAGAAGCGTTATGAAACAATAACAGCCACCTATCGGGATTCTTTGTTGGTTTTTAATCCACCCAGTTCGAGTTCGCATATCATGGTAAAGTCCGATCAGCTTATTGTAAATAGACATTACGATGAGGCATTAAAACTTTTATTGCGCTATTATCCGACTATAAAAAACGATACACACACCAAAGCTATCATTTCGTATAGCATTGGCCAGGCTTATCATGGCAAGAATGAACGGAAGCTGGAGGAACGCTGGTTAGCAATTTCGGCCATCTACGACCTTCAATCGGCAACGAAAGAATATATTTCGTTGCGCAACCTGGCTTTTTTGCTTTACGAGGAGGGTGATGTAGCCAGAGCCTATAAATACATAAAACGTTCGCTCGAAGATGCACTCTTTTGTAATGCACGCCTGAGGACCTATGAGATTTCCCAGATGCTACCGATTATCGATAGAGCCTACCAACTGCAAACAGAAGCCCGTCAGAAGCAACTTGTCATTTCGTTGGTCAGCATTAGTTTGTTATCTTTCTTCTTGTTGATAGCCATTGTGTTTGTTTACCGGCAAATGAGAAAGCTTTCGGTGGCCCGTAAAGGGCTGAGTGTGGCCAACGATCAGTTGAATAAATTGAATAGCGAATTGTTCACTACCAATGGACAACTCAAGAGTACCAACGAAACACTTGTAGAAGCAAACCTGATTAAAGAGGAATATATTGGCCGGTACATGGACCAGTGTTCGGTGTATATTGATAAGCTGGATGATTACCGGCGGTTGCTCAATAAGACTGCGGCAGCGGGGAAGATCGATGATTTATTACATGCTATTAAATCCAAGCAGTTTATAGAAGATGAACTGAAAGAGTTTTATACCAACTTTGATAGTACGTTTCTGCAATTGTTCCCCACATTCGTGGAAGACTTCACTGCATTGCTGGTGGATAATGAAGAAACCCAACTGAAACAAGGGGAGTTATTGAATACCGAACTACGAATATTCGCCTTGATACGCCTCGGAATTACGGATAGCGTGAAGATATCGCATTTTCTCCGCTATTCATTGTCTACCATTTATAACTACCGGACAAAGCTCAGAAATAAATCGGCAGGTCCGCGCGATGAATTCGAAACTAATGTCATGCGAATAGGAACCGGTTCCAAACAGGTGTAAGGCTGTTGTCTATTTTTGAGTGTGCTCAACCCAGATGAGGGAAGATGTTCGATATCCCAGTCCGTCAGCTATTTTGAGGTAATTTTGTTTTACACTCTCCGGGATGGTGGTTTCACGGGATAATATCCAAAGATATTTCAGGTTTTTGCCTGCCACAAGTGCATATTTATAGTCTTTGTCTAATGCAATGACATTGTAACCAGCATAAAAAGGACCAAAGAAAGATACCTTCAGTTTGGCTACATTTTCATTGCCGGCAAATTTTGCTTTACCAATAGCTTGCTTCCATTCGTTTGTTTTGAAATTGTAGCCCCGGTTATCGACCTTGATACTTCCATCGGGATTGAGTGAATAATTTGCCGTTGTATTGTTTAAGTTGCGTTCGAAACGAAAATCCATACGGGCTATCTCATACCATTTTCCTAAGTATTTCCCTTTGTCAAACGGAGAAACTGCTACCGCCCCTTTGGGTATCGTGGAGCAGGAGTTGATAGTGAGGATACCGATTATTCCTAATAAGGATATTCCTGTTATTTTCTTTCTGTTCATACCGGTTAGTTTTGAGTTGTAAGACACGAATCCATTCTGTTATTATACAGTATATATCGCATTACCGGATAGTTTTGTTCGTCAATTGTTCTAGAATTTCTCAAAAGTTATAGGTACTTTGTTCAAAGCGGCTTCTTCTTTTTGCATTTTCTTTGTATATATGGTGATTGCATCGAATGGTTTTAAAAGCGGTATCAGCTTTTTGTCTATTTCAGCAGACGAATTGTTTAATGATACTTTAGATTCAATGGTTGTGAAGTATTGTGCGTTTGTTTTTTTGTTTTTGACGGTTGATTTCCTGCTAAATTTGTATTTGGATTCAGCCATATAATAGCTGTCTCCCTGCTTGCTGTATTTGCTATAACTTTTGGTAACCCATAAGTTGTATTTTATTCCCAATGTCGACGAGAAAGCTTTGAAATATAAGGTCGTGTTATGCTTTATATTGTATTCGGTGCCTACATTATGTTCCACTTCAACAACAACATTATCTACGGTGTCTACTACCAGATACCCATTGGTGGCTTGATCTTTTTTATCGTTAAAGATAAGTTGAACCAGATGGTGGTTGGGTGTCTCGAACAACGTGTTTTGCCTGAAGTTATTATTGCTTATGAATTTGTGATCAAAATAACTGATAAAATCCATATAAAGCATTCTTTTTAAGTTAGAAAAGTCTACTCCGGCGGTTTTGTCTTTATATTTGATTGTGTTGTTTTGAGCATTAATATAATATTGGGGATTACTGATCAATTTAGGCAACAGTAAATTGCCTTTGCTCTTAAATGCGTAACCGGATGAGTCTCCAAGTGTATATGATTCGTAGTTATACGAAAATTGTTTTTCTGTATTCTGGTAGTTTTTATTCCTTTGCTTGACTACTTTGTCTAAGATTCGGGGTATCCATGCGGGTTGTTTGTTGCTTACAACTACCTGGCTTAACAGCACCGATACAGATGTCATAAAAATTGTATCCCCCAGGGCTTCTTTTCTGAGTTCTATTTTTTTATAATTAATGTGCGAGAAGAAAAGTACCTGAAAAGGAAAACCGATCGAAAATACACCATGTTCGTTGCTCATTGCCCCAAAAACAGTTTCTCCCTCCTTTGTATAAATACTTACATAAGGAATGGGACGATGGCTTTCTTTATCAATAATTACTCCTGTTGTTTGCGACAGCAGCAATTGTTGCGTCATGGTCAGCAGCAGGGATGCTGTCAACACAAGTCTTTGTTTCGATTGTTTCATAATGACAGATTATTTTCTTTGATTCTTATAATAACCATTAATTATCGTACACCTTTCATAAACAGACCGATTATGTAATTATTTCGCTCCAAAGTTAACTATATGTTTTGCATTAACAAGCATTTTGTCCTAAATTTAAGTTTAAGATACTTCATCTTTACCCAAAGATGCTCTGTCTTTACCTAAAGATGCTTTGACTTTACTCAAAGATGCTTCATCTTTAGTCAAAGATGCTCTGTCTTTACCTAAAGATGCCCTGACTTTTGATTAAGTTGCTCTGTCTTTACTCAAAGATGCTCCAACTTTACCCAAAGATGCTCTGTCTTTACCCAAAGATGCTCTGACTTTGGGTTAAGTTATCCTGATTTTTGAAAGAATTATGTCTTCTTTGCCCGGAATCAGCATCCTTTTTCCGGAAACCGGAGGTGTTGGTTGCAGATTGGGCGGGATTGAGGATTGTCCTGTTTTAACTTCAGGAATAAGATGTGCCGATAAAACACATGGCAGCCTATTTCATTGGCTGATAGGGTGGTGGATGGCTTGCTTGATTTCCGAATCGTCCGATTATTTGAGGGTGTACTCCCGTTTTGCCAGCACATTTTCCATTCCCCAGGTTTCCAATGCAGTGAGTATGGACGACAAACTCCGCCCCAGTTCGGTGAGGGAATATTCTACGCGTGGAGGAATTTCCTTGTATTGTTCACGTAGGATCAAACCGTCTGTTTCCAGTTCCTTGAGTTGTTCGGTAAGCACTTTTCGCGAGATATCGGGTATGCGTACAGCTATTTCTCCAAACCGTCTTGTGCCGGACGAAAGTGAATACAGAATAATGGTTTTCCACTTGCCGCCTATCAATTCGAGGGTGGCGGTGACCGGGCATTGGGTTAATTCTTTAAGCTGAGCCATAATGGTTACTTTTAGGTTACTAGTTTTTTCAAGGTTACGAATAAGTAACCTGTTACAAATATGAACTATTATTAGTTACTTTGCGTAACAAAAGTACAGATAAAATCAATAAGCTGTTGGGTTGGCATTCAAACATTAATATATTTAACCATGTTGGTGCCGGCAAAACTTGCTGGAAATTGTTTTTAGTTAGGTTGATTGATCACATCTGAATTTGTATTTTCTGAAACAATTAGTTTATAACCTATAAAAAGAAATCAAAATGAAAATTGGAGTAACCGGAGCGACCGGTCAGTTGGGTCGCATTGTAGTAGAAAAACTGAAAGAAAAAGTTTCGTCAGAAAGCATTGTAGCCTTGGTTCGTAATCCTCAGAAAGCTGCAGAACTGGGTGTAGAAGCCCGTGAGTTTGATTACAGCAACCCTGCAAGCCTGACAACTTCGCTGCAGGGCATTGACAAGTTATTGCTTATTTCAAGTAACGAAATCGGACAACGTGCCGTGCAGCATGCCAATGTGATTAATGCTGCCAAACAGGCCGGTGTGAAATGGATTGTATATACCAGCTTGCTGCATGGCGATATTTCTTCGTTGAGCCTGGCTGGCGAACATTTGGCAACTGAAGAAGCCTTGAAAGCATCGGGCATTCCTTATACCGTGTTGCGCAACGGTTGGTACACCGAAAACTATACCGGCTCGGTAGCAGGTGCTGTTGCCGGCGGAGCCTTTATTGGAAGTGCTGCTGATGGTAAGATTGCTTCGGCTGCCCGTGCCGACTATGCTGAAGCTGCCGCAGTGGTGTTGACCACCGAGGGGCATGTAGGAAAAGTGTACGAACTTTCGGGTGATGAGGCTTATACATTGGCCGATTTGGCTGCTGAAATCTCGCGTCAGACAGGCAAGAATATTCCGTACAATAACTTGGCCGAAGCAGAATATGCAACTATACTGAAAGGTTTCGGTATTCCCGAAGGGTTTGCTTTTGCCATTGCCGGTTGGGATGTGAGTGCTTCGAAAGGCGATTTGTTTGACGATGCGCATGTGCTCTCCAAGCTGATTGGCCGCCCAACCACACCGCTTGCCACTGTAGTGGCTGCTGCCCTGGCATAATGAAATTCAATATGCCCTAAAAAGAAAGATGCATGTAACAATCCCTCTTCAGCAACCCGAATTTTGGGCGGGCTGAAGAGGGATTGTTTTTTGTTACTTTGGTACATTCCCAGAAAAGGGATGCAGCAGCTATTCTTTTGTTTCTTTGTCTATTTCTCTAACTATATCATTTGCATCTTTCAAAATCAAATCGTAATTACGAAGTAGTTCATTGGTAATTCCAACTGCAATTCCTATTCTTGTCTGAACAGGAGTCTCAAAGAATTTTTTCTTGGAGAAATTTTCCTGACTGATCACATCGAGGATATGCATATATTGTGTATTTAAAATGTCCTCTAAAACATGTATAGACGGTGTCGTATTCTGGTAATAATCCAGAATATACTTCTTTAATTTCTTGTTCTCGATAAATCCGATTTTACCGCTCGATTTAAAACCATCATAATTCCCATTATTCGTTTTTTGAATCACAATTATCATGGGCAATCCAATTGGACAATTGCCGGTCACTACGCTGTCGATTTGTTTTGGAGTGAAATGCGTTAGTTGGATATATGGCTTAACGTTCTGATTGATACTTGCTTTTTGATTCTTCATCCACTTGATATCTTTCAATAAATCATCTTTTAAATCGAGCAGGAATTCCTTTGTTTCTTTTTGCTGATGTTTATGCTCGCTATAACTATGTAGTTTAATCGAGAGTGTAACAGCAAAGATGATGATGAATATCTCGATCAGAATTTCCCTAATCTTCTCACCAATTGAATGGCGTGTTTTTTTTGCGATGACGTAAATCTTTCTCAGATGTTTGGATACTTCTTCTTGCATGCGTTTGAACTTTCTTTAATGAGTATGACTGGTTCTGTTATTTGGACTTCAAAGTTAATAATGTATTTTGTATTAACAAGGCTTTCTTGTGAAATTTCGGAATAACTGATTTTCCTCTTTGGAAATGCTTGGTAGGTTGTGCTTACATTATCGAAATTTCAAGGTTATTTTAGCCGGAAATATCTTTATTTTTACTCCAAAACCACTACTTTTTTTTGAGGTGAATAAGTTTTATATATCTGTTGTATAGGTGTATGTGTGTTCTTGCTTGCCTGAATCACTACAATTTAATCGCAACAAAAATATGCTGTATTGAAAGAATATACATTTGCATAGTCGGAAGTCGATGTTTTCAACTCATGTGGTTGGATAAATCGTTTTTCAGACAGAATGAATTAGTAACCTTAAATAATAAAATGATGGTAAATTTCAAAAAGAGTCTTTTCGGCATGCTGTTTTTCTGTAGTATGCTATTTGTCTTGCCTGCTGCAGTTGCTCAAACTGCAAGTAAAACCGTCTCCGGTATTGTTGTCGATGGTAAAGGAGAGCCATTAATCGGAGTGAGTGTCCTGATCAAAGGAACAAATGTTGGTACAATAACCGATGTGAACGGAAAGTTTTCGGTTCCGGCAGGGGCTGTGCAAGATCCAGTCTTGCTTTTCTCATACATTGGTTATGATTCGCAGGAAGTTGCTTCTAACGGACAAGCAAATCGAATCCAACTGGTTGAAAAAGCCAAATCATTGGAAGAAGTTGTGGTAGTGGGTTATGGCACCCAACGCAAGAAAGACCTGACCGGGTCGGTGGTAACCGTGAAGAGCGCTGATCTGAAATCGTTACCTGTTCCAAGCGTGAGTGATGCGTTGCAAGGACGTGCTGCAGGGGTTCAGGTTGTTTCGTCGGGAACCCCGGGTACCGATGCCACTTTCCGCATACGTGGGGTAGGTACAATTAATGATGCCAATCCGCTGGTGGTGATTGATGGACTCCCCATTGATGGAGGGCTGAATCAATTGAACATGGACGATGTTGAAACTATCCAGGTATTGAAAGATGCTTCGGCAACGGCAATCTACGGTTCGCGCGGAGCCAATGGTGTTATCATTATTACGACTAAACATGGTAGCAGTGGCGCTTCCCACATTAATTTCAATTATTCTTACGGTGTTCAGCAAGCAAGTAATGTTGTCAAAATGCTGAATGCGTCCCAGTTTGCCACCTTGCATAACGAGATGTTGGCAAATGGTGGACAAACACCAAACCCTGCATTCGCCGACCCGACCACTTTAGGTGCCGGAACCGATTGGTTGGATGCATTTTTCCGTACAGCGCCTATGCAGAATTATTCATTGAATTATTCAGGTGGAACGGATAAAACAAACCTTTATGTGTCCGGCAACTATTTCAGCCAGGACGGGATCATTATCAATACGGGCTATAAAAAGTACACTTTCCAATTGAATACGGATAGTAAAGTGACCTCTTTCCTGAAATTCGGAAACAGCCTGACATTAAACCATGATATCAAATCGAACGGCAACTATAGTGTGCGTAATGCTATGTTGGCATTGCCTACCCAACCTATTTACCATACTGATGGAACCTATTCAGGCCCGGTTGCCCAACCGTTGTATGATGGCGATATTCTCAATCCTATTGGTGCTGCAAAGACTGTGGAAAATTCCACAAACGGGTATAACCTCATGGGATCTATTTATGCTGAATTACAAATTTTGAAAGAGCTGAAGTTCAAGTCTACCTTTGGGTTGCAAGCTAACTTCTGGGATTCACGTACCTGGTCGCCTAAATATGCTTGGGATACCAGCGTGCAATTGCAATCTTATTTAAGTGAGCAATATAATAAAAACCTGACCTGGTTGTGGGATAACACCTTTACCTACGATAAAACATTCGGCAAACATAAGCTAGGTGTCATGGCCGGTACCAGCGCACAGGAAAACAGGTATAATTACATGAACGGTTCCATTCAGAATTTTGCTAGCGATGTAACGCAGCAATTGAATAACGGCATCTTGCTTCCAACCGTTGGAGGAACTACTTCCAGTTGGGCAACATTCTCGTACATGGGACGTGTAAATTATGCTTATGCCGATAAATACCTTGTTACGGCTACACTTCGCCGGGATGGTTCTTCCCGTTTCGGAGAAAAGAATAAATACGGGTTATTTCCGTCGGCTTCATTGGCGTGGCGCATTTCGGAAGAGGATTTCTTTAAGCCGGTCACTTTTGTGAATGATTTAAAGCTCCGTGTTGGATATGGTGCTACCGGAAACCAAAGTATTGGCAATTACTCGTTTGCTTCTTCGCTCAATACGATCAAATATAATTTCAACAATACAGTGGTGTCGGCGGTAGTGCCTACTGTAATGCCCAACCCTTACGTGCAATGGGAACAACAAAAACAGGGAAATGTGGGTATTGATGCAACATTGTTCAACCAGCGTGTTGAAGTGACTGTGGATGCTTACCTGAAACAAACGGATAAAATGTTAGTACCGATGTCGGTTCCGGTTTCAACCGGCTACTCCGATGTTTTGGTTCCTTCGATCAATGCCGGCAAAATGGAGAATAAAGGGATAGAGTTGACGGTAAATACCAAGAATATTACCGGCAAATTCACCTGGAATACCATGTTTAATGTTTCGTATAATGCGAATAAGGTAGTGAGTATTAATGATACGGTGCCTATGCCAAGTGGAAGCATTGGTTTGAATAGCAATTTGGCGTTGATTCAGGCTGGTTTGCCCATCAATGAATTCTACGGTTTCAAGACCGATGGTATTTTCCAAAATCAGGCAGAAGTTAATAGCCATGCTGTTCAGGTTCCCGGAAATGATCCTTACAGCCGCACGTCGCCCGGCGATATCCGTTTCAAGGATTTGAATAATGATGGCGTTATCAATGATAAAGACCGTACTTATTTAGGTAATCCGAATCCGACTTTTACTTTTGCCCTGAATAATACATTCACCTATAAAGGTTTTGATTTGAGTATATTCCTGCAAGGTGTAGCGGGCAATAAAATTATCAATGCCAACCGCTTCTGGAGCGAGGCTATGGATGTGGCACAAAATCAAACTACCGCCACCCTGAACAGATGGACGGGCGAGGGAAGCAGCAATACCATGCCAAGGGCGGTATTTAATGACCCGAACAAAAATACCCGGCCTTCCGACCGTTACGTTGAAAATGGTTCTTACCTGAGAGTGAAAAACGTTACGCTGGGTTATACTCTGCCTGTTTCATTGGTGAGAAAAGCAAAACTTTCTACCGCCAGATTCTACTTGTCAGCCCAGAACTTATTTACCATTACCCAATACAGCGGATTTGACCCCGAAGTAGGAACCAGTGGAATTGATAACAATGTGTATCCGGTAACAAGAACTATCAGCATAGGCGTTAATCTAGGAATCTAATCATCAAAATCTAAATAATATGAAACTTATAAAATATCTATCTATTGCAGTCTTTGCTGCTTTATTGCCGGCATGCAGCGACTTTCTGAATAAAGTACCTGAAGATACGATTAATACATCCAATTTTTTTCAGACCGAAGATGATGCCGTGGGTGCAATCAATGGGGCTTACCAACCCTTGCAATGGCCGAAACTCTACAATATGCGTATGTGGACCACCGATATCATGGCCGGCAACAGCATTGTTGGTGCCGGAGGCGGTACCGATGGCATTGAAACTCAGGATGAAGCAAACTTTGTTACCTCTACCGATAATCAAGGTGTACTTGACATGTGGCGTGGTCCATGGCCCGGAATTTTGCGTTGCAATATTATTCTTCAGAAGGTGCCCGGTATGACGGCTATCAGCGCAAACCTGAAAAACCGCGTGTTGGGAGAAGCTTATTTCTTGCGTGCCCATTATTACTTCATCCTGGTACAATTCTTCGGTGATGTGCCGTTGGTACTGCAGCCCATTGAACCGGGCGATGATCTTCGTCCTTTCAGGACTGCCAAAGCAGATGTGTACAAACAGATTGAATCGGATCTGGCAGCTGCCGTTACTTTATTGCCACAACGAGAACAATATTCAGGAACAGATATAGGGCGTGCTTCTAAGGGCTCGGCCGTAGGAATGCTGGCCAAAGTGGAACTGACACTTGGCAAATATCAACGGGTTATCAATTTGTGTGATTCGGTTAAAGCCTTGGGGTATGCCCTGAACGCAAATTATGGTGATAATTTTAATCCGGCTACAGAAAATTCGGTTGAATCATTGTTCGAAGTGCAATATGCAAGTGGAGCCGGAAAAGATTTCTGGAGTAATGAAAACCAGGCTTCATGGTTAAGTACATTCACCGGTCCCCGTGGTTCGAATATGGTTGCCGGAGGTTGGGGCTGGGATCAACCTACCCAGGAGTTTGTGAACTCATACGAAACCGGTGACTTACGCAAGGATGTTACTGTTTTCTATGATGGTTGTCCTAAATTCGATGGCATGGATTATAAGAAATCGTATTCAACTACCGGATACAACCTGCGGAAGTTCTTGGTACCGTTTTCGGTTTCTGCTACTTACGACAACAGTCCGCTGAATTTCCCGGTGCTTCGTTATGCCGATGTCCTGTTGATGAAAGCGGAAGCGCTGAATGAGTCAGGCAAAACTGCGGAAGCACAGTTGCTTGCTACAGACGGTAATGCTACCTTAAATAAGGTGCGCGTAAGAGCTGGTTTATTGAATGTAACCGGTCTGGATCAGGCAGCCTTAAGAGAAAAGATCCTTCACGAACGACGCATGGAACTTGCATTCGAAGGACAGCGTTGGTTTGATTTGATCCGGGTTAATAACGGCCAATATGGCATTGACTTCTTACATTCGATTGGAAAATCGAATATGAGTTCAAAATACCTGCTGTTTCCGGTTCCTCAAAAAGAGAGGGATGCTAATCCAAACCTGACTCAAAATACCGGTTATTAAACCTAGATTAATCAATAAATGAAATATAATAATATGAAAAAACGAACTATATGGGGCAATCTAAAGCATAAGCTCCAACCATACACAGGGATTTTATTGACTTCTATTGTTGCAGTTTGTTTGCTTACGGCCTGCGACCAAAATCTTCCGGATAATATAATAAAATCAGGCCCTTTAGCTATCTCGGCTTCCAAAACAAGTTTGGTGCTGAACCAGAAAGATATAAAGAATGAGGCTTTCAATTTAACCTGGACAACCGGAACGAATAGTGGTTCCGGTGCTTCAATCTCGTATCTCATTCAGATTGATAAAAAAGGCAATAATTTTGCAACAGCTATTAGCCAGGATATGGGAAAGGGTGTTTATGCAAAGAGTTTTAATGTTGGAGATTTGAATGACAGCTTGTTGATCCATTGGAAGGCTGTTCCGGGTACAGCAGTTGAATTGGAAGCACGCGTCATCTCAACTGTCTACTCTACGCCGGCAGTGACCACCACGTCTGATGTTGTTACTGTTTCGGTGACTCCTTATCAGCCAGTAACTAAAACCTTGTATATCATTGGCGATGCTTCACCGAAAGGTTGGGATGCAAATAATGCCCTGGCATTTACCCCGCAAAGTGATCCGACTGTATTTGTTTATCAGGGAGCATTAAATGCAGGTTCGTTTAAATTGCTGACCACCTTGGGGCAGTTCTTGCCTTCGTACAACAAAGGCGCTGATGATAGCCACATTATTTTGCGTACACTTGATAGCCAAGCCGATGATAAATTCACAATCACAGAAACTGCGGTTTACAAGGTTACTGTAAGTTTGTTGGACTTATCCATTACGGTGGCAAAAGCAGATTTGCCTGCTTATAGTACTATTTACATGGTGGGTGATGCAACTCCAAACGGTTGGGATATAGGCAATGCAACTCAATTGGTTCAAAGTTCGGCGAATCCGTTTATCTTTACGTACAGAGGTGTCATGAAAGCCGGTGATTTCAAATTTCCAGTCAATCGTAATACCGACTGGGGGCAGGATATGTTTATGAAAACCGACGATACACACATGTATCTGCATCACGGAGGCGCTTCCGACGACAATAAATGGACCATTGCCAAGAAGGGATATTATACCATCACGCTCAATTTGTTGGATAATTCAATTTCTATCTATCGTGAGAAATTGTATATGGTAGGTGATGCAACTCCAATTGGCTGGACAATTACCAGTGCTGTCGAAATGACCGAAGATGCAACGGATGGCTGTATATTCACCTATACCGGGCCTATGGTTGCTGGAGCATTTAAATTCCCCGTAAACAGGGATTCAAGCTGGGGCCAGGATATGTATATGCGCACTGATGATACGCACATGTACCGGCATATTGGCGGACAATCGGATGATAATAAATGGAGCATAACTGCTGCCGGAAATTATGTTATCACAGCCAATCTAGAAACGCTTGCAATGAGTTTTGTAAAACAATAGGTGTTTAGTTTCCGGGATGGGGTTGCGTTGTCTTTTCACAACGCAGCCCCAAATTCCTTTGGGTTCTAAACTTTTTAAACTCTAATATTGATGTTTATCAAATAATAATTCTGATGAAAATAAGACAAATAACTATCGTATTTTTCCTGTTGGCAACATTCAGTTGTAAAGGCAGTGTATCGGATATCACTCCGGATGCACCGGCTAATGAAATTACTCCTGCATTTGCCAATGTTGCTATTTCGACCGACAAAGCCAATTATAAACCGGGCGATGTTGTAACCTTTACTATTGGCAATGCATCGTTTCCTGCCACGACAAAAGTGCGATATAAGTTTCAAAACACGGTACTTTCAGAAGCTCCGGTAACCGCTTCGACCTGGCAATGGCAGACTCCTGCAGCAGATTTTAAAGGTTATATTGCAGAAGTATATTCCTCCGCAAATAATGTTGAGACCATTTACGCCACTATCGGAATCGATGTTTCATCCGATTGGAAAAAGTTTCCACGTTATGGCTTCTTATCTAAATTCGGCCAGCTTTCTGACGATGCAATGAGTTCGGTGGTGAGTAACCTTAACCGCTATCACATCAATGGCTTGCAATTCTACGACTGGCAAAACAAGCACCACAAACCGCTTCCACTGAACGGTTCTGTGCCTGCAACAACCTGGAAAGATATAGCTAACAGGGATACGTATTTCAGTACGGTTCAGAAATACATTGCTTACGCCCACAGTTTTAATATGAAAGCTATGTTCTATGACCTTGTTTACGGAGCCTGGGAGAATGCCGGAGCAGATGGGGTGAATAAAGAATGGTATATCTATACTGATAATACCCACACCAACATCGATTTCTTTTCCCTCAGTTCGCCTTTCATTAGTAATTTGTATTTTCTGGATCCGGGGAATAGCAATTGGCAGAATTATATGGCAAATGAAACTAAAAATGTTTACAAATACCTTGACTTCGATGGCTATCATATGGATCAGGTTGGCGACAGGGGTGTGCGGTACAAATACGATGGAACATCCGAAAATCTGGCAGGTTCGTTTAAATCGTACATTGATGCTATAAAAACGGCAGTCCCAACCAAATACAATGTGATGAATGCGGTTGCCCAATATGGCCAACAAGGCATTGCTACTTCGACAAGCGATTTCCTTTATTCCGAAGTTTGGAGTCCATCAGATAGCTTCAATGATGTGGTAAATATCATTAAACAAAATAATGTGTTGAGCAATAATACCAAAAATACTGTTCTTGCAGCTTATATGAATTATGATTTAGCTAATAATACCGGCTATTTTAATACTCCATCCATTTTGATGGCAAATGCTGTTATCTTTGCATTCGGTGGTGATCATTTGGAGCTGGGCGAACACATGCTTTGTAAGGAATATTTTCCGAACAACAATCTGACAATGAAGGATGATTTGAAAACGTCGTTAGTGAACTACTATGATTTTCTGGTAGCCTATCAAAATTTATTACGCGATGGCGGTACGTTTAATAACGTGACTGTTACATCTACAGATGCTAAAATGGCTATTGACACTTGGCCTGCCTCGCAAGGGAAAGTGGCTGTGTTTGGTAAAAAGTTTGATAATACACAGGTCATACATTTTATCAATTTTACTAATTCCACTACACAGAAATGGCGCGATAATAACGGAGTTCAGGTTATGCCGGGTTTGATTAAAGATGCAAAGCTTTTGCTGACATCCGCCGCAACAGTAAAAAAGATCTGGATTGCAACGCCCGATTTTGTGGGAGGTGCTTCGCGTTCGTTGAATTTTACCCAGACAGGGAATAAAGTCAGCTTTATACTTCCCGAATTAAGGTATTGGGATATGGTCGTCGTTGAATATTAATTTGTTATTTAGAACTCGAATGAAACTGAAAAATCAATTTTTAGGGCTGTTATTTTTAGGGTTAGCTCCTGTTGCATCGGCTCAAAATGCTCCTGTTTATCAATCAAAAGCTTTCAGTATTTATCCGGATAGGGTAGTACAGGGCGATTTTATTGCCCGGGCAACTTCGGCAACTGAACTGGTCTCTAATTACCGAAGCCCTGAATCCTACAGATACAGTCCGACTATCCAATTCAAATTCAGTATCAACTCACGTGATAACGAAATGCTTCCCGGGAAAAATCACAACATTACCCTTCAGCCTGTCAATGGGAAGTGTGTGACAGAGGTTGAATTTGGCAAGCAGCTGACTGAGGTAAACAAGTTTGCCGAGAAGACAAATTTACCTGAAAATACAGTTTGGACGATTAAACTGGATATGCGAAAAGTGTTCGGTTCGTTCGAAAAAACTGGATTTTATACATTTGAAAATGGAGACAAAATATCGAGGGCCGATTTTAAAGGAGTGTATGTGGCGGGCAGTGCTGCACCCCTGTCGTGGGATTTCAGTAATTTGTATGGAAAGCCAAACATGCAATTGAAAGATGAAGATGGCGACGGAATTTTTGAACTGACATTAACGCTGAACTCTAAAAACGACAAGAAAGTTACTGACGATAGTTGGAAGCTGACAAAAGATATTTCGGCCTTTCCGCAGTATAAATCAGATTATCCGATTTCCGATGCCATTTATAACCTGGCAACCCAGGAAATGATAAAAGCTGTGGAACCTGACAGTACTTTTCGCACCGGAAAAGAGTGGGCGGGAGTGTGGACACGCGATATCAGTTATAGCATAATTCTGTCTATGGCTCATTTGCAACCGAAAGTGGCAAAATACAGTTTGCTTCGAAAGGTGAAGAATGGACGTATTATTCAGGATACGGGAACTGGTGGGGCTTATCCTGCTTCCACCGACAGAATTGTTTGGGCTATAGCTGCCTGGGAAGTTTATAAGGTTACAGGCGATAAAGATTGGTTGGCACAAGCGTACCAAATTATCAGAAGCTCGATTGAAGATGATTTGAAAAATGCTTACGATCCGCAAACCGGATTGGTGAAAGGAGAATCGTCTTTTCTCGATTGGCGCGAACAAACCTATCCACGCTGGATGCAACCGGCAGATATTTATGAATCTGAAAACCTGGGTACGAATGCCGTTCATTATCAAGCCAACATTGTTTTATCAAAGATGGCCTTGTTGCTGAATGATAAAAGTACTTCCGATAAACATGTTCAACTTGCTGCGAAAATAAAAGATGGTATTAATAACTGTTTGTGGCTGAAAGATAAAGGTTATTATGGGCAGTATTTGTACGGGCGGAATTACAAAACTGTATCACCCCGTGCTGAAGCATTGGGTGAGGCTCTTTGCGTTTGGTTTGGTATTGCTGACAATGCAAGGAGTCAGTCGATTATCTCATCTGTTCCGGTTATGGATTATGGAATTTCGTGCATTTATCCGCAGATTCCAGGTGTTCCGCCTTATCACAATGATGCTGTTTGGCCGTTTGTCCAGTCATATTGGAGCCTGGCATCTGCTAAATCAGGAAACGAAAAGTCTGTCTTGGAATGTATCGCAGCCGTCTATCGTCCCGCAGCGTTATTCCTGACAAATAAAGAAAACTTTGTGGCTTCTACAGGAGATTTTGCCGGAACGCAAATTAATTCGAGCAATATGCTTTGGAGCCTATCAGGCAATTTGGCATTGGTGCAGAAGGTGCTGTTTGGCATTGACTTTGGAACGGATAGTTTGAATTTCCACCCGTTTGTTCCGGAAGCGTTGGCAGGCAATCGGTCTCTAACCAATTTTAAGTGCCGGAATGCTGTGTTGGATATTGAAATGTCAGGTTTTGGCAACCAGGTCAGAAGCTTTGAATTGGATGGCAAACCGTTGTCAATTCATGCTATTCCATATTCATTGACGGGAAAGCATGCTATAAAAATTGTATTGGCCAACGATAAATTCCCGGTGTCTAAAATAAATAAGCTTGCTAGCTATGTAACGGTAGAAACTCCGGTTGTTACCTATAAAAATGGTTTGCTTAAATGGTCGCCTGTGAATGGTGCAGCTTCATATATAGTTTTGAAAAATGGAGAAAAGCTGTTACAAACATCGAGCTGCTCTTTGAATGTTCCGTCAATGAATTATTCCGAATATCAGGTTCTGGCTGTAGATTCAGTCCATGTCGGATCTTTTGCCTCTGAGCCTTTGGTGGTAACAAATGCCACAGCTTTTAAAGTGTATGAACTGGAAAACTACGCAGCTAAGTCATCGCTGAACTACAAGAATTATCAGGGAGATGGCTTTGTGGAAATCAGCAAGACAGTGAATCGTGTTATAACTATTCCGGTTAAAGCAGAACGGGCAGGTATTTATGCTATCAATATCCGTTATTCAAATGGTAATGGGCCGGTAAATACAGAGAATAAATGTGCCATTCGTACATTAAAACTGAATGGTCGCTTTGCCGGAACGGTCGTGCTTCCTCAACGGGGAACCGCTGAATGGTCGAACTGGGGAAATACTAATTCTGTTCAAGTTAAGCTATCGAAAGGAACACACAATGTCTCTATTGTTTTTGAACCGCAAAATGAGAATATGAATGTTGAGGTAAACCAGGCTATGCTTGATGCCATGAATGTTTTTCAGATTAAATGATTCCAAATAAAGTAAAAACATCTGAACTGGTAGATGTTTCGTAAAAAAACAACCGCTGTAAATTAATCTACAGCGGTTGTTTTTTTGAGTTTATAATTTCAGTTTTTCTTTGAAGCTTTATTTTACTTCTTCAAAATCAACATCGGTAACATCACCTTGTTTGTTGCTATCTCCTGCGTGTTGTTGGCCTCCAAAATCAGCTCCCGGTTCTTGTCCGCCTTGAGCATTTTGAGCGTTGTACATTTCCTGGCTTGCGGCCTGGAATGCAGCATTCACTTCGTTTGTGGCAGCATCAATCATCGCAATATCCTGAGCTTTGTGAGCTTCTTTCAATTTTGCCAATGCGGCTTCGATAGGACCTTTTTTGTCTGCCGGAATTTTGTCGCCAATTTCGCTCAATTGTTTTTCCGTTTGGAAAATCAAGCTGTCGGCATGGTTTAGTTTATCGATTTTTTCTTTCTCTTTAGCATCGGCCTCAGCATTAGCAGCAGCTTCGTCTTTCATACGTTTGATTTCAGCATCGCTCAAACCTGAAGACGCTTCAATGCGGATACGTTGTTCTTTTCCGGTTGCTTTATCTTTGGCTGTAACATGTAAGATACCGTTAGCATCAATGTCAAAAGTCACTTCAATTTGAGGTTCTCCACGACGGGCAGGCATAATACCATCCAAGTGGAAACGACCGATCGATTTATTTTGATTAGCCATTGGACGTTCTCCTTGCAAGATATGAATTTCTACTGAAGGCTGATTGTCTGCAGCTGTTGTAAATGTTTCCGATTTTTTTGTAGGAATAGTCGTGTTTGCTTCGATAAGCTTAGTCATAACACTACCCATGGTTTCAATACCAAGTGAAAGAGGAGTTACGTCAAGCAATAATACGTCGGTTACTTCTCCAGTCAATACACCACCTTGGATAGCAGCACCTACGGCAACAACTTCGTCAGGATTTACACCTTTAGAAGGAGTTTTTCCGAAGAATTTTTCAACAGCTGTTTGTATAACCGGAATACGGGTTGAACCACCTACCAGGATAATTTCGTCAATATCGCCAATAGTCAAACCGGCGCTTTTTAAAGCTGTGCGGCAAGGTTCGATAGTACGTTGTACCAAATCATCAATCAGTTGTTCGAATTTAGCACGGGTCAATGTGCGTACCAAGTGACGTGGCACACCATCAACTGGCATAATATAAGGTAAATTGATTTCAGAAGAAGTCGTATTCGAAAGTTCAATTTTTGCTTTTTCGGCAGCTTCTTTCAAACGTTGCAAAGCCATAGGATCTTTGCTCAAATCAATACCGCTGTTTTCGTTCTTAAATTCTTGTACCAACCAGTCGATAATACGGTGGTCGAAGTCATCACCACCAAGGTGAGTGTCGCCATCGGTCGATTTTACTTCAAAAACTCCGTCACCCAATTCCAGGATAGAAACGTCATGTGTTCCACCACCGCAGTCGAACACTACAATTTTCATATCTTTATTCGTTTTGTCCAAACCATAGGCCAATGCAGCAGCTGTAGGTTCGTTTACAATACGTTTTACGTTTAATCCCGCAATTTCTCCGGCTTCTTTAGTTGCCTGGCGTTGGGCGTCGTTAAAGTAAGCAGGAACCGTGATTACAGCATCAGTTACTTCAGTTCCGAGATAGTCTTCGGCTGTTTTTTTCATCTTTTGAAGAATGATAGCCGAAATTTCTTGTGGAGAATACATGCGTCCATCTATATCAACGCGTGGAGTACTGTTGTCGCCTTTTACCACTTTAAATGGTACACGTGCAATTTCTTTAGCCAATCGGTCATAAGTTTCACCCATGAAACGCTTGATAGAGAATACAGTTTTTGTTGGGTTAGTAATAGCTTGACGTTTAGCAGGATCACCTACCTTGCGTTCGCCACCGTCAACAAATCCAACTACAGAAGGAGTGGTGCGTTTTCCTTCACTGTTGGCAATAACGATTGGTTCGTTACCTTCCATTACAGAAACGCACGAGTTTGTGGTTCCTAAGTCAATTCCAATAATTTTTCCCATAATTTTTTATTATTTATTTTTTCAGTTGTTTCTGATATATTTTTTAGTACGTTTCCCAATTTACAAACGATGTGCCAACTGAAAATTATCTGTACGCTTTCGGAATTTGACAGAAAAAGTCATAATTACAAATAAAAAATTCGGGGTTTGGCTGACAAAAGGGCAGAAAATAGGGAAAACTAGCAGGTAGCGTGTAGCAGACGGTAAATAGTCTGTCAGGTTTTAGAAAACAACAGGAGTGTTAAGTAACTTGTCGGTTGGAGTTTTGAGAAAATGTGAATAGCTTATTTGTTTGATACTTACCTCTTGCTGCTGACCACTGAAAAATTCCTATCTTTGCTCAAATTTATGAATTATAAATAATGAATGTATATTTAGGGCTTGGGACTAATTTGGGTGATAAGGAGCGAAACCTAAGCGAAGCAATTTCACTGTTGTCGTCAGAAGTTGGTGTTGTTGTCAAGCAATCGTCTTTTCTTGCTTCAAAACCCTGGGGGTTTGATTCGGAAAATGAGTTTCTGAATGCAGTGGTTCTGGTGGAAACAAATTTGCCACCTTTCGATCTGTTGGCAAAAACACAGGAGATCGAAAGAAGCTTGGGGCGCATTACAAAGTCTGCAAATGGTTATTCGGATAGATTGATCGATGTGGATATTCTGCTGTATGACGATCAAATTATAGAACTACCAACACTAAAAATTCCGCATCCACTTATTGCAGAACGGGATTTTGTATTGATTCCATTAGCCGAAATAGCTCCTCAACTGGTACATCCTGTACTAGGAAAAAAGATTATCGACTTGTTGAGTGGACTTGTGACTATTTGATTATAAGCTGTCAACCGAATTCTTGTATTCCTCCAGTATTCTAATGGCTTGTTCATAATCATTTTCAAAGACAACTATTCTCAATCCATCGTTAATTTCGCCAAACATAGGCATTAACTCCACCGAATCTTCATTGTTTATGGAGCTTTCAATGTTATTTTCTCTCAAGAGTTCTTGATCGAACATAGCATCAACCATAGTTTCGTAGTTCTTCAAGGTAATAAGTTTGTCTTCCATAAGGCTAATTTTTAAAGGATTTCGAATACAGTTGTGATCATTGAACGTATATGAAGATAACATTTAAATAAGCGGTTTGTTCTAAAAAAATAGTTCAGGTCTTTTCTCTTTTTTTTGAATGTGCTAATTGCAGATTATCAATAGTTATCCGTGGGTTAAGGTACTGTTTGTGGCATAAAGTGGATATTTTTTCTTACTTTTGCAACTGTTTATTAAATAATTTCATTTCAATGGATTTAGATCAATTACCCGATCATATTGTTTATAGCAAAAACGTTATCGAATTCGTAACCGTAGCCGCTGAAACATGTTTGTTCTTGGAGCATGCAGCCGAATTTCCCCGCACGGATTTTATTCAGAAATCAATCAAGATATTACCGCTGTTATACCTGAATGCTTCTTTAGTAGACATTCCACAGCCAGTTTATGAAGATGCTCCGGAGAAATTTGTAACTGAGGACGATTATCAGTTTGTGCGTGAGCAAATTGAAGGATTGTTGGGAGCAGATGATTCGTATTTGGAAGTTTTTCATCCGGATATGGCGATTAGCGACACGCCGATTGCCGCTTTTGTGTCAGAAAATCTGGCCGATATTTATCAGGAACTGAAAGATTTTGCAGCGAGCTATCAATTGGGAGATATTGATATAATGAACGATGCATTGGTTGCTTGCTTAGAAGCGTTTGGTGAACATTGGGGACAGAAATCGTTGAATGCGCTTCGTGCATTACATGCCTTGCGTTTTAGCGATGGTTTTGGAGTGGAAGAGGATGATAGCTCATCAACGTCAAAATCAATTGATCGAAATTCTTTTCTGAACTTTCGGCACGATGAAGATGACGAATTGACAAATCTATTGTAATCAAAAGTTTATGTTTAAAACCAAAATAACCAAAGATGAGGTAAATCAGTTGCCTATTGTTATTTTCGAAGGAAAAATAACATTGGTGGATGATCTGTCGAAAATACAGCCTGCTATCGAAGAGCTTCGCAAAAGTACCATCGTGGGCATTGATACGGAAACGAAACCGTCATTTACCCGCGGCACTCATCATAAGGTTTCGTTGGTTCAAATTTCTACACTTGAACATTGTTTTCTGTTTCGACTGAATAAAATTGATTTTCCTGCAGCACTGGCTGAATTTCTGGCAGATAAGAAGATAAAAAAAATAGGACTTTCATTGCGTGACGACTTAAATGGATTAAACAAACATCATGTGTTTAAACCGGCAAATTGTATAGATATTCAGACAATAATCCAAAGTTATGGAATTTTGGAGCTTGGGCTTCAAAAAATATACGCAATTCTTTTTGAAAAGAAAATATCCAAATCTCAGCGTTTGACAAATTGGGAAAATCCTGAACTGACAGAGCAACAACAACGATATGCAGCTACCGATGCGTGGGCAAGCTTGCAAATCTATTTGCAGTTGATGGCAGAAAAGAAACTTACCAAAAAGCAGCTAGATAAAATATTACAAGAAAATGCCCTTGAGCAACGCGAGCTTCGTGAACAACAAATGGCAAACAGTCAATCCGGAACACAAATGACCGATTCGGAATCTAAAAATTAAACATCCTCGCTAATTATAGTTAATAACTGGCAGCAACAAATCACAACTACACAATGATTATTATACAACTTAAACCGAAAAAGGAGGAAAGTTTACTGCGTTTTCACCCGTGGGTATTTTCAGGTGCTATTCAACGAATCGAAGGAAAGCCTGCAGAAGGTGATCTGGTCGAAGTGCTTGATTCGAACCGAAATTTTCTGGCAATTGGGCATTATCAAATCGGCAGCATTGCTGTTCGGGTTATATCGTTTGATGCTGTTCCGGTGAATGATGATTTTTGGAGCCGTAAGATTCAGCTTGCTTATGCTATGCGCAAGTCGCTTGGCTTGGTTGCGCCGAATCAGAATAATACGTATCGGTTGGTGCATGGTGAAGGCGATTCATTGCCCGGATTGATTGTCGACGTTTATGATGAAACGGCTGTTATGCAAGCACATTCCATTGGCATGCACGAAACAAGGGAAATATTGGCTAAAGCTATTGTTTCCAATGTGCCGGAAGTGAAAAATGTATACTATAAGTCGGAAACTACTCTGCCGTTCAAAGCTGCTATTGAGCCGGAAGATGGTTATTTGATTGGAAAAGAGACTGCGGAGTTGGCTGCATTAGAAAATGGGTTGAAATTTCATGTAGATTGGTTGCGTGGGCAAAAAACCGGATTTTTTGTAGACCAGCGGGAAAATCGTTCACTATTGGAGCGCTATTCAGCCGGGAAATCGGTTTTGAATATGTTTTGCTACACCGGTGGATTTTCAGTGTATGCGTTGCGTGGTGGTGCAGAAATAGTGCATTCGGTTGATAGTTCTGCGAAAGCCATTGATTTGACAGATAAGAATGTCGAAACAAATTATCCGAATGACCTGAGGCATAAATCATTTGCCGAAGATGCTTTCAAATATTTGAATAATCTCCATACGCTTGATCAGCAATATGATTTGATTGTTCTTGATCCTCCGGCTTTTGCCAAGCACAGGGAAGCATTGCGTAACGCTCTCAAAGGATATAAGCGATTAAATGCAAAAGCTTTTGAACAAATAAAACCCGGTGGAATCTTGTTTACTTTTTCTTGTTCGCAAGTGGTTACCAAAGAGCAGTTCCGGTTGGCGGTTTTTAGTGCTGCGGCCGAAAGTAAGCGGAATGTCCGCATTTTACACCAACTCTCACAACCAGCCGATCATCCGATTAATATTTATCATCCTGAAGGTGAATATTTAAAAGGTTTGGTGCTTTGGGTAGAGTAAATTGTGTAGAAATTTGAAGTAATTTGATTTAAATTGTAACTTTTCTGTGAAATATTCGCAGAAAAGTTTTTTATTTTCAATACTATCGTTATATTTGCAACCTCAACATATCATTAACCCCTAAAAAACTTGAACGCCTATTGCCCACGATTACTTTGAACCCCAAAATAAAAAGTAATGAGAAATCTAAATCAACTTACCGATGATGAATTGGTAAAATTGTATGAGGTTGGTAATAATAATGCGTTTGAGATTTTGTTGTTGCGGTATAAATCAAAAGTATATACTTATATCTATTTGATTGTACGTAATAGAGAACTCACCGAGGATATTTTTCAGGATACATTCATCAAAGCGATTGCCACTATTCAGCAAGGTCGCTATCAGGAATCCGGCAAATTTTTGGCGTGGGTTAACCGTATCGCACATAATTTGATTATCGACCATTTCCGTCGTGAGAAAAACGAAAATACTTTCTCTGCAGATGCCGTTGATTATGACATTGTGAACAATGCTAATTTATCAGAAAAAAGCGTGGAAGACACTATTTCGAATGAACAAGTGTTGGCTGACGTAGTTCATCTGATTGATCTACTGCCTCATTCACAGCAGAAGGTAATTCGTATGCGTTTTTTTGAAGACCTGAGTTTTAAGGAAATTGCAGAAAAGACGGATGTAAGTATCAATACTGCACTTGGCCGTATGCGTTATGCATTGCTCAATATGCGTCGCATTGCCGCAGAGAAAGATGTTTATTTAGAGATCAAGTAATTCAAACTGATTGTTTGTCTGTATATTTCACTGTTTAATTGGGTTTATTATGTCTTAGGAATAAATAAATTATTCAATGAAATATACTATTTTGTGTTCACCTGCGTTTTAGTTCTATCACACTAAAATATATAAGGTGCCTATGCAAAAAATATCTACCCGATTAAAAAAAACTGATTCAATTTCAGAGAAAGAAAGGCTTGAAACCCTTCAACAATTGCAGCCGAAAACCGCTACATTGCAAAAGATTCTCCAATTTGCTTCTTCATATCGTGCAGAACAAATATCCGAAAATCAGTACGTTGAATTGTCTTTGAATTAAAAAAAAGACTTCCAAATCGTTGGAAGTCTTTTTTTTGGTATATTTGCAAGATAAAAAAGAATACTCGAATCTCATGATCAAAATAATCTCCCCATCTATATTAGCCGCCGATTTTGGAAACCTGCAAGCAGCCTGTGAAATGATTAATGCCAGTGAAGCTCAATGGTTGCACATTGATGTTATGGATGGTGTTTTTGTCCCCAACATATCGTTTGGCTTTCCGGTTTTAGAAGCTGTGAAAAAGTATAGTACCAAGCCGTTGGACGTTCATTTAATGATTATTCATCCGGAAAAATATATTTCCCGTTTTGCAAAAGCCGGAGCTGATATCCTTACATTTCATTATGAAACGGTCGAAAATCCGTTAGAAGTTATTGACCTGATTAAGGCAGATGGAATTAAAGCTGGTATAACGATTAATCCGGATGTTCCGGTTAGTGCTCTTGAACCATTTGTGGATAAAGTTGATTTAGTTCTTCTTATGACCGTTTTTGCCGGATATGGAGGGCAAAAGTTCATAGAAGAAAGCTATAGCAGGATTGCAGAATTGAAAGAAATAATTAAGCGAAAAAATGCACAGTGTGTGATTGAAGTAGATGGTGGGGTTAATACCGAAAATGCGCAGAAACTTTTTGAAAGCGGTGTAAATGTGTTGGTTGCAGGAAGCGCCGTTTTTAATGCTCCAAATCCTATCGAAACAGTACATGACATGTTAAATACCTAGCCTATGGATTTTTTGCAACGAACTCCTTTTTTTAGATTGTTGCTCCCATTTATAATTGGTATAATTTTATATCAATATGTGGAGTTGCTCCATTGGAGTTTGTTCGCTATGTTTTCTTTGTCGGGTATCCTGATGTTATTGTCATTTGCTATTCGTGTTCCAAAACGACAATTTCAATTCCGTTGGCTTTTCGGCTGCGGAATTTTTTTGTTTATGATGTCGTTGGCATACGGCTTAAGTTTGGAACGCGAGAAGGCAGATGTGTTTGATCATCTTCACCAAAAGGGAGTTTACCGGGTAGAGTTGGTTTCGGCTCCGATAGAGAAAACAAATTCTTATTTATGTAAAGTAGAGGTGTTGCAGTGTTTTGATTCCATATGGACACCGGCACATGGGCAAGCTATTCTTTATTTTCAAAAAGATAAGGCGGCTTCAAAATTATTGTTTGGCGATCGGTTGTTAGTTGGAGCCGAATTTGCTCCACCGGAAAAACCCTTGAACCCCGATGGTTTCGATTATGCTGCTTACCTGAAACGGCAAGGGGTGGGAGCTACTTGTTATATTTCTTCGGGAAGCTGGCAAATGACAGGCCGTAACACAACCTTTTCAATTCGACGTGAATCGGATAAATGGCGGAACTACTTGTTGGATGTGTATCGAAAATTCAATATCCGAGGTGATGAATTTGCTGTATTAGCTGCTTTGACATTAGGTTACACAGATGATTTACAACCGGATTTACGAGTCAGTTACAGTGCCACCGGAGCGATGCATATCTTGTCGGTTAGTGGAATGCATGTGGGTGTAGTGTACGTAGTTATGGCTTTTTTGCTCGGTTTTTTGAATAAATCTCAGCGCCAAAAAGTTTTCAAAACCGTGTTTATCATGCTGTTTTTATGGGCATACGCTTTTTTGTCCGGAATGTCGGCTGCGGTAATTCGTGCCACGCTTATGTTTACCTTTGTGGCTCTTGCAACATGCTTCGAGCGCAAATCGCAGATTTACAACACGATTTTCATGTCAATGTTGGCAATGCTTCTTTATAATCCCAATTTTTTGTACGATGTTGGTTTCCAGTTAAGTTATGCAGCGGTTCTGAGTATTATTTTCTTCCAGCCGATTGTGGATAAGTTGTATAACCCGACAAATAAATTCAGTAAGTTTACTTGGGAAATGTTTTCTGTTTCCATTGCTGCCCAGCTTGGTACGACGCCGTTTACCTTGTATTATTTTCAGCAGTTTCCAAATTATTTCTTAGTCACAAACTTTATTGCCATTCCACTTTCCAGCTTGGTTATTTATCTGGCAATGGGCTTGCTAATGGTTTCATTTGTTCCATATCTTTCAATGTTTGTAGCTTTTGTTCTTAAATGGTCGCTTTGGCTGCTAAATTTTGTGATTGTAAGTATTCAAGGGTTGCCTTATTCCGTTTGGCATATTTCGTTGGACGTGAAACAAACAATTGTACTTTTTCTTGCTATTTTCTGTTTTTCAGGTTATTATTTTAATCGAAAATTCGCCACTTTGTTTGTAGGTCTGGCTTCACTTTTGATTGCTTGTATATTCAATTTGCAAACTAATTATCAGACATTGACCTCGAAAAGAATGATCGTATATGCCGGTCAGAAACATACGCATGTCAATTTTATTAATCGTAACCGGAATACGGTTTATTCAACCGATTCTGTCGAAATAGAACGCATTGCCAAAGTTTTCTGGCAGAACCAGAAACTTGAGAAACCGAATTACTTGCGAAGCACTAGTTGGTTTGCTGATGGATTTGCATATTACGAAGGCTCCCGGGTTTTAATTCTAACGCAGGATTTTCTCAGGAAAAAGATTACAAATAAACCGCTCAGTCTTGATTATCTGATTATTGGAAACAGATTGAAGCCTCGAATAGATCAAGTTTTGGAGTGCGTTCATCCCCGGAAGATTATTATAGATAAAAGTATTTCCAAGTGGTATACAGAAAATATCCGGCAGGCTTGTACAGCCCGGCAGATAAAATTTTACTCCGTTGCCGAACAAGGTGCTTATATGTTGAATATTAAAGATTAACTTCCCCTGAATCAAAAATCTCTCAAAATCGTATTTTTTTGCTACTTTTGTAACCAATTTAAAAGCTGATAAATGATTTCTAAAATTATAGCGGAAGACCTGATAACAAAGGTGAAAAAGGCCATTGATGGTGTTGATAAAATTGTCATTGTGGCACATGTGGGGCCGGATGGAGATGCTATGGGTTCTACATTGGCCTTGTGGCACTATTTGATGACAATTGAAAAAGAACCAGTTGTTATTGTCCCAACTCCGTTTCCGAACTTTCTAGCGTGGTTGCCCGGAGCCGAATGTGTACTCGATTACGAAAATTATAAAGAAAAATCAGACGAACTGATAGCTTCGGCTGAATTGATTTTTACACTCGATTTCAATACTGCCAGCCGGATGGCAAAAATGGCTGATGCCGTGATCAATGCTCCGGCTCCTAAAATATTGGTAGATCATCACTTGCACCCCGATAATTTCGCAAAGATCACCGTTTCATATCCTGAAATATCGTCAACCAGTGAATTGATTTTTAGATTGATTTGCCGTATGGGTGATTTTTCGATGATAAATCTGGCTTGTGCCGAATGTATCTATACCGGCATGATGACGGATACCGGCGGATTCACGTATAATTCTAATGGACAGGAAATTTACGTGATTATTGCCGAGTTGATCAAACTGGGTGTAGATAAGGATGCTATTTACCGTAAGGTTTTCAATACCTATTCGGTAGACAGGTTGCGTTTAATGGGGCTTTGTTTGTACGAGAAGATGAAAGTATATCCGGAATATCGTGCAGCCTTGATTACGTTGACACAAGCAGAGTTGAATCAGTTTAGTTATCAGAACGGTGATGCAGAAGGTTTTGTGAATATCCCTCTTTCTATTGCTGGAGTTGATTTTTCCGTTTTTATGCGTGAGGATGCGGATAAGATAAAAATTTCTTTGCGTTCACAAGGTACTTTTCCTGCAAACAAAGTGGCTGCCGATCTGTTTAATGGAGGCGGGCATTTAAATGCTGCAGGTGGCGAGAGTTATTTGACTTTGGCCGAAACGGTAGAAAAGTTTGAAGACGCACTGCCGGAATATAAAGATTTCCTGGAATAGACAATTTTCAGGAATCATTTCAACAATTATACACTTCAACGATTACAGATTAACATGAAATACCTTATTGTACTTGGCGATGGTATGGCAGATGAGCCCATTGCATCGCTTGGAAATAAAACCTGCTTGCAGGCGGCCAACAAACCGAATATTGATAAAATTGCTGCATTGGGACGCAATGGATTACTGGATACGATTCCTGAAGGTTTTGCACCTGGTAGTGAAATTGCCAATTTGAGTGTGTTGGGTTACGATGTGCCGAAAGTTTTTGAAGGCCGTGGCTCGTTGGAGGCGGCAAGCATGGGTGTGTCTATTGAACCCAACGAAATGGCCATGCGCTGCAACCTGATTTGCATTGAAAATGGAAAAATAAAGAATCACTCGGCCGGGCATATCAGCAATGAAGAAGCCACCGAATTGATTCTTTTTTTGCAAAAAGAACTGGGTTCAGAAATCGTGAACTTTTTTCCCGGAGTTTCGTACCGGCATTTGTTCAAGATGAAAGGTGGTAACAAACAGTTGATTTGTACTCCGCCACATGATGTTCCCGGAACTCCGTTTGCCGATGTAATGATTCAGGCGGAAACTCCCGAAGCGCAAGCTACTGCCGACTTTTTGAATGAACTAACTTTGAAATCGCAAGCGTTACTTGAAAACCATCCGGTAAATCTGAAACGTGCAGCCGCAGGAAAAGATAAGGCAAACAGTATTTGGGTATGGTCGCCGGGTTACAAGCCGGAAATGAAAACATTGCTCGAAACCTACAACCTAAAGAGTGGTGCAGTCATTTCGGCTGTCGATTTGATTAAAGGAATTGGCGTTTATGCCGGTTTAAAAGTAATTAATGTGCCTGGTGCCACCGGACTTTATAATACCAACTATGAAGGAAAGGCGCAAGCGGCTATCGATGCATTGCGTACCAGTGATTTCGTCTATTTACATATCGAAGCCAGCGATGAAGCCGGACACGAAGGTGACGTGGAATTGAAAATTAAAACCATAGAATATCTGGATAGCCGTGTGGTAAAAACGATCTATGATGAAGTCTCGACTTGGCATGAACCAGTTACGATTGCTGTTTTGCCCGATCATCCAACACCTTGTGCATATAAAACCCACACCAAATCACCGGTTCCGTTTATTATTTACACACCCGGAGAGAAAGGTGATAGTGTGACGGTTTATGATGAATTTGCTGCAGGGCAAGGGAGTTGTGGATTGCTGAAAGGCGCAGAATTTATGAAAGAATTAATAAAATAAACAACCCCTAACCCCTAAAGGGGAACTGGATTAGTTTCTTTTCGAACTTATAATTTAAAAATACGACACAATACTAGCTTAGTTACCCTTTAGGGGCTAGGGGGTTATATTATGAAATATTACAGTACAAACAAAAAAGTGAGTGGCGTTAGTTTGCAAGACGCTGTGGTGAAGGGATTGGCCGAGGACAAAGGCTTGTTTATGCCCGATTCGATTAAATCTTTGCCCCAATCGTTTTTCGATACGATTGAGACATTGTCATTTCAGGAAATAGCTTACACGGTTGCCGATGCCTTTTTTGGCGAAGATGTGGAAGCGGAAGCGCTGAAGAAGATAGTGTATGAAACGTTGAATTTTGATGTGCCGTTGGTGCATGTTAATGATAATATTTATAGCCTGGAATTATACCATGGCCCTACCTTGGCGTTTAAAGATGTAGGCGGCCGGTTTATGTCGCGTCTGTTGGGTTATTTTATCCAAAAACAAGGAGAAAACAATGTAAAAGTGCTGGTGGCTACGTCGGGCGATACCGGAAGTGCAGTTGCCAATGGTTTCTTGGGCGTGGAAGGCATCCATGTGTATGTACTTTACCCCAAAGGCCTGGTTAGCCCTATTCAGGAGTGTCAGTTTACTACGCTTGGACAAAACATTACGGCGTTGGAAGTAGATGGCACCTTCGACGATTGTCAGGCATTGGTGAAATCGGCCTTTATGGACGAAGAATTGAACGGCAAGCTGAAATTGACTTCCGCAAATTCGATCAATGTGGCTCGTTTCCTTCCGCAATCCTTCTATTATTTCTATGCTTACGCGCAACTGAAAAAGTTAGGCAAGGCTGATAATATTGTTATGTGTGTGCCGAGCGGAAACTTTGGCAATATCACTGCCGGGCTGTTTGGCAAGCGTATGGGACTGCCTGTGAAACGCTTTATTGCAGCGAATAATCGCAACGATATTTTCTTGCAATACCTTCAAACGGGTGAGTATTCACCGCGTCCGTCGGTATCGACTATTGCCAATGCAATGGATGTCGGTGATCCTAGTAATTCGGCCCGTGTATTCGATTTGTATGGCAATTCGCATGCTGCCATCGCTGCCGAAATCAGTGGTGTGAGTTATAACGACGGACAAATTGCCGAAACCCTAAAGGCTTGCTTTGCCGAAACCCACTATTTGCTCGATCCGCATGGCGCAGTGGGTTACCGTGCGTTGAAAGAAGGTTTGCAGGCAACTGAAACCGGTGTTTTTCTGGAAACAGCCCATCCGGCCAAATTCCTCGAAACGGTGGAAAATATTATTGGTGAGAAAGTGGAAATTCCTCAGAAATTACAGGAGTTTATGAAAGGGGAGAAGAAGAGTTTACCGTTATCGAAAGATTTTGAAACATTTAAAAGATACTTGTTGACAATTTAAGTTGCAATTTATATCTGCTATAACACAAACTGCCCGGTTTTGCCGGGCAGTTTGTGTTATCCTTCAAAGCAATTGATATATTTTAGTTGTCAATCTTTCGCAAGAAACCTTCCCAATTCATATTCCAGGGATCGGTTTTTCGCCCCGGGGCAATGTCGCTATGGCGAAGCACATATTTGATTTTATACCGGGTTTTGATATCTTTTACCAGCGCAACCAATGATTTAATCTGCTTTTCGGTGGGTGAATCCAAGCTGTCTTTAGAGGTAACAAGTTCGATACCAATGGAACATGAATTTACGGCAGTACGTCCGTCGGGCAATTGGCTGTGTCCGGCTTGGTATGAAATATTTTTTTCTTTTACCAGTTGGTAAATCGTACCATCCCGCCCGATAATGTAGTGCGAACTGACGTGATACCTCGAAAATTGTTTGATTATAAGATCAATGTCATATTTGTCCCCGCATGCTTTGTTATAAACGGAATGCACGATCACCGCTTCGATCATTCTGTTTTGGGTTGTGTGCATGCCAAAACTTACGTTTTTTTCTATAATTCTAAGCCCGTTTTGCGATAAGGCAATTGGCAGGTTTAGCCCGAAGAATAGACCCAGTAGTAAAAATCGAAGTTTAATTACTTTTTTCATTTTGAGATATTGAAATCTGAGATATCGTTAATGGCATTTAATGCATAAACAAGCCATTAAAATACATCCAAACAACATAACGGCCAAATTTTCCTAATAACATAGAAAGGGACACCCACCACCAGCGGCTGCGAAAGAATCCGGAAGCCACTGCTATGACATCGCCAATGCCGGGCAGAAAGGAAAAAAAAGGCAGCCAATCGCCATATTTATGCATACGTGAAGAAAAACTATCCAGTTTTTCTTTTTTTACGCCCAGGTATTTTTCAATCCATTCTATTTTTCCTAACCGGCCAAGATAATAGCCGGTCATCCCACCCAACCAGTTGCCTACGGTTGCCACAAAAACACAAGTCCACGCATCCAGTCCACCGAAAACCATAGCCGAGAAAATGACTTCCGAGCTGAAAGGTACTACCGTTGCAGCAAGAAAAGAGGCTAAAAAAAGGCCTAAGTAGCCCAATCCCATTAATCCGGTCATTCTATGTCAGTATGTATTTTGAAATAATGTAGGCTATGTTTATAAAGCAGAAAATCAGAAAAATAATGCCGTAGAAATTATTTTGTTTGAGAGTCAGTGGATGTGATATCAGCAATGAGTAAACCAATGCAATGATGGGCAAGAAGGATACGAATTGATTCATGTATAAAAACGATAGAACCGATACGGAAATAAGGAGCAGCACCAGAAAATTCAATTTGTTTCGGGTGTCTATGGCATCGCTGTGGGTTAATGAATACATTCCGGTTATGCAAATGATCATGATTATCGTCGTCAGGGCAGAGTAGATCAAATCTTGTAACGCAAAAGCCGAGAAGCTTAAATCAATGGATGGAACCACCACGAAAGCCTGCAGAAAATCAAAATCAGGGTTAAGAAGGTACCGCACGGATAAATAAAGAATCCAGGGAGCCAATGTTCCAAAAACGGAAGCTAAGAAAGTCCGTAATGAAAAGCTTTGAAACATCATAAATCCGATCCAGCAAACCGGAATTAAAAAGATAAGCGGATTAATCAGAATACTGCTGGCGCTGATCAGGAAACTTCCCATAAATGCTTGTTCCGATGCATTTCTGTTGCGCGACATGCTGAAGAAGTAGAATAGAGCCAGGATGAAAAGGGTTAATGCGAAATGTGATCCGTTTACGATATGAGTTTCGTTCCAGGTGCTTATAAGGATTAGGAAGGTTACTATGGGTAAAAATGTGCGGGTTCGGATAATGGTAAACCGGTTGTTGATCTGAGCCAGTAAAAATGCATTAAGTATGGTGAATGTCAAACTCAATAAATTAGATAGCAGTGTGTTAGGAATGAAAATAGTTTGCACTCCTTTTATCAATGCGCTGGATTGGCTGGGAAACAAGGCAAGGCGTGAACCAAAGAAAGCCGACAGCCACAATCCACAGCATGCGATGACTAGCAGGCCAGCCAAAGGAATGCTTGGAGCAATGATGTTTTTTAAAGATACTCGCATTTCTTTTATGTGCAATTTTAGATTTTAATGTTAAGTAATCATTTGCCGGCATGGTTAACCATGCCGGCAAATGATTTATAGTAATCTCTGTCTGTAAAACTATTTTAGTCCTCTCTTTTTCAATAATGCATCCGGATTCGGATTGGCACCACGGAAATCACGGTATAGTTTCATCGGATCTTCGGAATCGCCTTTCTCTAATAATTTCTTGCGAAAATCAGTAGACACTTTATGGTTATACACATCTCCGGTTTCTTTAAATGCCTGAAAAGCATCAGCATCCAGCACGGCAGCCCAGGTGTAGCTGTAATATCCGGCATAGTATCCGCCACTAAAGATATGGTTGAAGTAAGTACTACGGTAGCGGGAAATAATTTGCGGAATCATGCCCATGCGTGCCAGTGATGCATTTTCGAAAGCAGTAACATCAAAATTAGCAGTATCTTTAATCATGTGGTAATCCATATCAAGAAGCGATGCTGCAAGGAGTTCAGTATTAATGAACCCTTGGTTGAAAGTACCGGCCAATTGGATTTTATCCATCAATTCTTTTGGCATCGGTTCACCTGTTTTATAGTGTCTGGCATAGGTTTTCATTACCTGGGGTTCCCAGCAGAAGTTCTCCATAAATTGAGATGGAAGTTCCACAAAGTCGCGGGCTACATTGGTGCCCGACATACTTGGGTAAGTGCATTGGGTCATTAAACCGTGCAACGCATGGCCGAACTCGTGGAAAAGCGTTTCCACTTCATCCATGCTGAGCAACGATGGTTTGTCGGCTGTTGGTTTCGTGAAATTACCTACATTGCAGATAACCGGACGATGATTAACGCCATCTTTCACATATTGATCAATAATGTTATTCATCCATGCACCGGCGCGTTTGCCTGCCCGTGGAAAATAATCAGTGTATAAAATGCCTACAAGTGACCCATCAGCATCGTCTACTTCAAAGACTTCAACGTCGGGATTGTAAACCGGCATGTCGTTTAATTTTTTGAATTTCAATCCATATAATTTAGTCGCTAAATCGAACACCCCCTGGCGGACGTTTTCCAATTTGAAGTAAGGTTTCAGCGCTTCTTCGTCGAGATTATATTTTGCCTTACGCAGTTTTTCTGAGTAGTACCACCAATCCCAGGCTTCCAATTTTTCGCCTTTGCCTTCGGCATCCATTAATTTCTGCAATTCGCCGGCTTCTTCTTTAGCTTTAGCCAGAGCAGGTGTCCACACGGTTGCCAGAAGATCGTATACAGCTTTAGGGGTTTTGGCCATAGTATCGTCCAGTACAAAATCGGCAGAAGTGGCAAAACCAAGTAATTGCGCTTTTTGTGTCCGAAGTTTCATGATTTTGTTGATAACGGCCTTGTTATCTTTGGCATCATTGTGGTTGGCCCGGGTAGAATAAGCCAGCAGCAATTCTTTGCGTAATTCACGGTTTTCGCTGTATTGAAGCACCGGAATAAAGCTTGCCTTGTGGGTGGTAAATATCCATTTTCCTTCTTGTTTGGCCTCTTTGGCTGTTTCAGCAGCTGCCTGACGTACACTTTCGGGCAATCCGGCGAGATCGGCTTCGTTGTCGACCACTTTCTGATAGGAATTCGTTTCATCCAATACGTTCTGTCCGAAAGCAAGTTCGGCCAAGGCCAGTTCTTTGTTTATTTCACGCAGCTTGGCTTTTTGTGCCGGATTCAATACCGCACCGCTCCGGACAAAGTTGCGGTGGTATTTTTCCAATAAGCGGGTTTGTTCGGGAGTAAGCCCCAGTTTAGCCCGGTTGTCGTACAATTTTTGTACACGTGCAAATAATTTCTCGTTCAGGTAGATATTATCATTGTGTTCTGACAAGACAGGGGACATGTCTTTGGCTATTTTATCCAGACTGCTATTGGTATCACAAGAATACAGGTTGAAGAATACGGTCGACACTTTTTTCAGCAGTTCGCCACTAAAGTCGATTGCAGCAATCGTGTTGTCAAAGGTAGGAGCGTCTTTGCTATTGGCAATGGCATCAATTTCAGCCTGATGTTGTTTTATACCTTCAGTAAAAGCCGGCATGTAATGCTCATTTTTAATCTGGTCGAAAGGTGGAGCACCGAATTTGTTTTTGTACGTTTCGAAGAACGGATTGTTGTTTTTAGCACATGCCATAAGGAATAATCCCAACATTAGGGTTAATAAAGTTTTTTTCATTTGAATGTTGCCATTGTTTAATTAAACATGCTTAAGGTGCAAAGATACTGCTTTTTTGAAAGATTATACATATTTGCTAATTCTGAATTTTTAAAATAAATCTTTTCTTGGGGTGAAGCAAGTATGGTTGAAAACCTTACCCAACTGAGCTGATATGAAAGTTGCCTGCACGTACTACTTCGTCATTCAGGCTTAATCCGGCCAGTTTGATTTCGGGTTGCAGGAAAGTGTTATCCTCTATCAGATTAAAACTGGCATGGTAATCGAAGTCGGAGCTTCCCGGAAGTAAAAAATGGAATAATCCACTGATAAACTTTCCGTCGCTTTCTGACGGTTTGAGTTTCAGCGGTTGCATCCAGTTGGAGCAGCCTTTTGTTGTTCCTTCTATCTCCTCGAGGATAGTGTCGCCATCCGAATCATATACTTTAATTTCAAATTTGAGAGTTTGCCAGGATGTAGCCTTCACTGCTACGTGCAAAGTTTGTTTTGATGAATCAATTATTATATCAGTCATTTTATTAGAAAACAAAATTGTTCATAGGTTGGGATAACTTCCAACATGTTATTTATTAGTAAGAATGGTTGGTTCACAGTAATTCTGTGTGCTAATTGAGGATGTTTGAGAAACCTGTTCCTGTTGGTGGGCGGACAAGTTGCAGGAATGTAAAGCCCAGAGGCTTTGCGTCAGGATATTTACCTGTCGGGAAGGGGAGTGGCCACTGCAAAAACAAGCCTGTAAAGAAATGTCGGTGAGAGTGTTTTACTTGTTTTTTGTTCCGTTGCGTTTTTTTGTAAAGGCTCATCATGGTTTTCAACTTCAATGTGAAAGCGTGAGCCCAGTATTATCTACCACCAAGCCCCTAGGAAAGGCTACGTCAAAAAGATAAACTGAAAGCTCACACTAAAACTAAATTAGTGTAAGCATTAAGCTATATCATTCTTTTTGACGTTCGATTAAAGAAATTTCCTAGGTTTCTGGCGATACGAACAATAGCAAAATGCTATTTTAGAATTTGATATATTGTTATATGTTTCTTTTATACTGATTTTTATTTCTCAAAAAAAGCTTTGCTCGATCAAGGGGGCAGAACAATCAACATTACCGGATACGCTGCCGTTCTTCATTGTTTTCAGACTTGGACGAGTAGTTGTATTTTGATTTGCCAATTTGATATTTAAGACTGATTCCCACATACCGCTCATCTGAATCGAATACATTCAGATTCTGTCCGGCCAAAACAGAGTGTTGATGTGAAACCATCGTGTTGAACAGGTCGTTGACAGTTAATGTGCCGATAAGCGATTGGTTAAAGAAACTTCGCTGCAGCGAAAAGTGCAAATTCCAATAGGCTTCGTTATAAATACTAGCCCAGGATCCTTTTCCATTGTATTGAAATCCCAGGTTCAATACAATCTTTTTTGGAAGATTCAGCGTATTCTGGATGGATGCATTTTTTCCGGGCAAGTTGTTGTTTCGAGTCACGTTAGTTTCATCTACATACGGGTATGAATTAGTGAACAATGTACCGTAGAAAGTAGTGCTCCACCAATTGCAGACCTGCTTGCTGTAGGAAACGGAAGCAATGAAACGCCCGACATTATCACCATTGACAAACCGGACGTCAGTAAGTTGCGGTTGCAGAATGTCTTTATACACCAAAAAATAAATCGGGTGAATGTAATAATTATAACCTGCCCGTACCGACAGTGCACCAAAAAATTTAAAAGTCAGTTGAAAGGAATGAATGTCGGTTGATAACAAATTCGGATTGCCTACACGGTTGGTCAACGAATCAACCCAAAGACTTGGATCCAGTGCGGAGAAAGTGGGGCGGGAGATACGTTTGCTGTACGAAAGTCCGGTGCTAAAACTAGGTGAGTAGGTATAATTCAACAACGCACTTGGAAAGAGTCCGAACCGCTTGGTGTTCAGATAAGCAACATTGTCTTTTATCGCTTTTCGGAATGTTTCTTCTCCACGCAATCCCATTCGGAGTTCCAGCTTGTCAGTCACTTTTGCATTAAGCGATGTATAGGCCGCTAGATTTTGCTCCTTCGTTTTGTAGTGTTGCTCCAAATTGGTACTTCCGGTCAGATTGGTTGTATTGTCACCAATAATACGATAAAATTTTACACCTGCATCCATATTTAGTCTTTTTGAGAAGGGTTTTGTATAGTCTCCCTTGATTGAGTAGATAGACGGTTGGCTGGTGTTGTAAACATTATTCCAGAACGGAGTGCGGTCTTCATTGCCCACCAGCGTGTTGTAAAAGGCGTTGTCGTCTTGGGTTTTTCCCCGCGTATAGTCGGCTACTACTTTAAGCAGCCCGCCCAGGGTGTCCAACTTACAAGTATAACTTAAGGTGTTATTGATTTGCCATTCATCTTTTGATTGGTTCTTGTGGCTGTTGAAGTTCCGGAACGAGGGATTGGAGAAATGCGTGTACTGATCCCGTTTAATTTTGTTCTCATCCATATCGAATCCATTGCTTTGAAAGACCAGGGTTTGATTTCTGGCTATTTCAGCTTCTACCGACATCCGGTAGGAGTATTCCGCATCCTGCGACGTGGAAACTGCGTGGGAATCCAGGTTATTATCCGGCGAAATAATACTATAATTATTATCGTAGGTTTTATTGTTATTCACTGTGCGGCTCAGGTACAGGTTGCTGGTGATGCGTCCTGTTTTCAATGCCCCTTCTATAAAAGTATTTCCTGAGATGCGGCGCGACTGATTCAGTTCACCTCCTATATTTAGCAGGTAATGGTCTGCCCGCTTGATGGTGTTTATCAAAACCACGGCATGCCCTTCGGCATCATAGGCCGAGGAAGGATTGTCAATAATCTCGATCGATTTGATGTTTTGGGGATTCAGCATTTTTACTTCGTTCATGGCATGCACCTCTTTGCCATCAACATAGTATTTCGGTGTACCTTTGCCGGCTACCACTAAGTCTCCATACGGATCTTTTATCAGTCCGGGTGTTTTTTGCAACATATCCATTCCGTTTAAAGTGGTGGCCAGCATGCTTCCTTCCACTGAAATGATGGTGCGGTCGGCTTTGCTTTGTATGACCGGTTGCCGGGTACTTATAGTCACTTCAGTGAGTTGGTTGGGTTGCAAGGTGATGGTAGGCAGTTGTGTGCTGCCTTCGGTAACTTCAATGTTTTGGTATGAAGCGGTATAACCGAATGAAGTTATTTTCAGGATACAGTTTTTGGAGTCTATTTCATTAAACTCAAAAACGCCATGGGTAAAGGCTGTTCCTGCTATTAGCGATGAATCGTTGGGCGAAAGCAACGTGGCGTAAAAATTATCCACCGGCTTGTGATCGGCACCTACCACTTTTCCGTTCAACAGATTCTTGGCATACGCTGTATTTGCACACAGACAAAGGAAAAGATAAACAACGTTTTTCATATCTGAATTCTCACCCTGCTCTACGGCCCATTTCTTTAGCCGGGCAATGGAAAGCTTTCCTTGTGTTAGTTTTGGATAAATTTAAAATGATTAATCATTGGTTTTCGGGTCTGGTAGCCCGGGTTGTCTAATTGGTTTTATTTAACTGAAAACAAGCACAAATGTATGACTAATTTTATTAATATGCAAAAAATGATCACAGATCTTGTGTGTGCAGGCAATAACTACAATGAAAACATTACATTTCTTGTTGGTTTTGTGGTATGGATTACATATTTGCTTTTATCCGGGATGGGGTATCATAAAGCCTGTTTTTCAGAATTTCTAACTATGTACTTTTCTATAATATTGGCTATTTTGTCAATCTGTGTATCAAC